>UMCF01045726.1_pt1 | contig 69953 bp, 62 predicted proteins | sample 1964131 | NCBI WGS metagenome assembly UMCF01 (sample SAMEA4835958, study PRJEB28245) | human gut metagenome | biome: gut microbiome; material: fecal sample | place: Denmark | collected 2008
GTCAAAAATCAAGCGGATAAAGTAGCCGATAAGTTTGCCGAATACGTCAACTCCAACTAAAAGAGACCCTAAAAGAGACCCTAAAAGCCATGATGAATTAACGACGTTGATGTATAAGGTTTTTTGAGGCTTAACAGTAATCAAACGACGATTGCTGTGCAAAAATCAGGATATGCCCGGGCAACGACGACGCAGCCTGGATCGGCAAATGCCGGTGAAGGAATATATGGTTTGAAGAAAGTCAGGATCGTTCCAAATATCAGCGACAGCGGCTTTGTTCAGTTGATATCGACAGGATGCTGGAAACATGCGGTCGCTCTTTTTGGAGTTGATCGCATTTTTTTGCTATAATCTGAATTGGAATCTAAATTGAAAGGGTGCAGACAATGACAGAAAAACAAAAACTACTCCTGATTGACGGCAACAGTATTACGTTTAGGGGTTTTTATGCATTGTTTATGCAAACGGAACGTTTCGTTAACCATGACGGTCTTCATACGAGCGCGGTTTTTTCATTTAAAAGAATGCTCGACAAAATTTTGGATGACGTAAATCCTGATAAAATCCTGGTTGCGTTTGATGCTGGCAAGAAGACTTTTCGGACTGAAAAATACAGTGATTATAAAGCCGGCAGAAAAAAGACTCCAGAAGAATTGTCGGAACAGTTTCCTTATGTCAAGAAGCTTCTTGACTGCTACGGAATCAAACATTATGAATTGAAAAATTACGAAGCAGACGACATAATCGGAACGATGTCAAAGGAAGCCGAAAAACACGGTTATGAAACAACGATCGTGACCGGCGATCGAGATTTGACGCAGCTTGTGACGAATCAAACGACGGTTGCTTTGACTGTTAAAGGCGTTACGGAAATAGAATATTACACGCCGAACCATTTGAGTGAAAAGCTTGGCATCTCGCCCTCTCAAATTACCGATCTCAAAGGACTTGCGGGTGATGCTTCGGATAATTACCCCGGGGTGTCCAAAGTTGGCGAAAAGACGGCACTAAAGCTTTTGAATCAGTACGGAACGATTGAAAATCTTTATGAACATATTGATGAATTCAAAAAATCAAAGATGAAGGAACATTTGATCGAAGACAAGGAGATTGCGCTGACGTGCAAAAATCTGGCAACGATCAGGCGTGATGCTCCGCTTGAAATCGGGTTGGCCGATATCGATTTTGCAGGCAAAGACATTGAAAAATTGCGAGAGTTTTATCAAAGCATGGATTTTCATAAATTTTTGAGCGAACTGAATGCTGAAAAATCAGAAGAAGTCTCAAATGAAGAAGAACTTCCTTCGATAGTCGAATTGACTTTTGAAAACATTGATGGTCAGCAGCTAAACGCTGATAATGCCAGCTTTTATCTTGAACTTGCCGATGAAAACTATCATACGTCTCCTTTTTGGGGATTTGCGCTTTTGAGCGATGGTCAGTGCTATGTTTCAAAAGACGTTTCTTTGTTAAAAAGAGAACCTTTAAGAGAATTTCTTGAAAATAAAAATAAGACTCTTGACGTGTTTGACGGAAAGAAAACTTATGTCTCGCTCAAACGTTTGGGAATTGAAGCAGAATCAATCGATTTTGACCTGTTATTGGTATCTTATCTTTTGAATAATACCGACAACAGCAACGATTTGGGGCAGCTTTGCCAAAAACAAGGCTATTTTGGCGTAAAAAGCGATGATGAAGTTTATGGAAAAGGTGCTAAAAAGGAAATTTGCGCTGATGAGACGTTTTTTGAGCATTTGAGAAGCAAAGTTTTTGCGATTGCTTTTTTGAAACAAAAATTAATGCAAAAATTAAAAGATAATTCTCAAGATCATTTATATTTTGAAATCGAACGTCCGCTTTCAATCGTGCTCGCTAAGATGGAAATTGCCGGAATCAAAGCCGACAAAGAGACGCTTGAAACGATGGGAAGTCGTTTCAAAGAAAAGATAAGCGATCTTGAATCATTGATTTATCAAGAAGCCGGAGAAACATTCAACATCAATTCACCTAAGCAATTGGGAACGATTTTGTTTGACAAACTAGGGCTTCCCGGTGCCAAGAAGACAAAGACCGGCTATTCAACGGCAGTCGGTGTCTTGGAAAAACTCAGAGGAAACGATATCGTTGATAACGTGCTTTTATATCGTCAATTTGCCAAGCTCAAGTCGACTTACATTGACGGACTTGTCAAAGTGATGGACCAAGATGAGAAGGTGCACACGCGCTACACGCAAACGTTGACGACAACGGGAAGGCTGTCTTCGGTTGAACCCAACCTTCAAAATATCCCAGTTCGCTTGGAAGAAGGAAGAAAAATCAGGCAGGCTTTCATTCCGAGTCACCAAGGATGGGAAATTTTTTCATCAGATTATTCGCAAATTGAGTTGAGGGTCCTGGCACATATTTCAAAAGACGAGAATATGCAAAAAGCATTTAAAGACGATCTTGATATTCACGCCAATACGGCGATGAAAATTTTTGGATTGAGCAGTCCTGACGAGGTAACGCCGAATATGCGTCGTCAGGCTAAAGCCGTCAATTTTGGAATCGTCTACGGAATCAGTGACTTTGGACTTGCACAAAGCATCGGATGCAGAAGAGATCAGGCTAAAACGTTTATGGAAACATATTTTGAATCTTTTCCCGGCGTTAAAAGATATATGACGGAGATTGTGGAGCTTGCAAGAAATCAAGGATACGTTGAAACGCTTTTCAAACGTCGCCGCTATCTTGAAGGAATTCGTTCAAAAAATTTCAATCAGCGTTCGTTTGCTGAAAGGACGGCTATGAATACTCCGATTCAGGGAAGTGCTGCCGATATTATCAAGGTTGCGATGATTAAGATGCAGGAGACGCTTGAAAAAGAAGAACTTAAAGCCAGAATGCTTTTACAGGTTCATGACGAACTGATTTTTGAAGCGCCTGAAGAAGAAATCCCCGTGCTTGAAAAACTTGTTCCGAGCGTGATGGATTCTGCAGTTAAGTTGGATGTTCCGCTTAAAGTTGAAAGCGGACATGGCAAAACATGGTTTGATACGAAATGAGGTAGAATTATGCCTGAATTACCGGAAGTTGAAACAGTCAGACGTGGCCTTAACAGACTGATCAAGGGCAAAACGATTAAAGACGTCAATGTTTTATATGACAAGATAATCGTGGGTTCCAAGGCTGAATTTTGCAAAAAACTCAGCGGGAAAAAATTGCTTGATGTCGATCGACGCGGGAAATATCTGTTATTTCGCTTTTCAGGCGAATTGACGATGGTCTCTCACTTGAGAATGGAAGGAAAATACTTTGTCAGGCAAAAAGGAGAACCGGTTGAAAAGCACACGCACGTGATCTTTTATTTGATGGACGGAAGCGAGCTTCATTATAACGACGTTCGCAAATTTGGAAGGATGGAACTGTTTAAGACAGGTGAAGAAACCACTCTTTCCGGGATTTCTAAGCTTGGCCCCGAACCGACCGAAAAAAATTTTGATTCTCAAAAATTCTATGAAGGACTTCAAAAAAAGAAAAAGCCGATTAAGACGGCTCTGCTTGATCAAACGCTTGTTGCAGGGGTCGGGAATATTTATGCTGATGAGGTGCTTTATATGGCAAAGATTCATCCTTTGACGCCTTGCAATGAGCTCAGCAGAAAGCAGGCCGATTGTTTGAGAAATTCAATCATCGATGAGCTTGAAAAAGCGAGCGAGAAAGGCGGGACGACAATCAGGAGCTATGCCAATGCCTTCCTTGAGGAAGGATCATTTCAGTTCTTTTTGCAAGTCTATGGAAAGACTGGCGAAAAGTGTGGACGATGCGGTACTCCGATTGAAAAAATAGTCGTCGGACAGCGCGGTACGCATTATTGCCCGAATTGTCAGGTGATGAAAAAATGAGCAGGATATTGGGCCTGACAGGCGGGATCGCTTGCGGGAAATCAACGATCAGCGCCTATTTGAAAGAGTTTGGTCTTCCCGTAATCGATGCTGATGAGTGTTCAAGAGCCGTTGTTGAAAAAGGCTCAATCGGACTTGAAAAATTAACGGAAATATTTGGCAACAAAATTTTAGAAAACGACGGAACGCTTAATCGAAAAGCTCTTGGTCAGATCGTTTTTTCAGACAGCGAACAGCTTTCATTGCTGAACTCTGTTATGGAACCTCTGATCAGAGAAGAAATTTCTCGAAGGCTGAATCAGGAAAATAATGCTGATCTCGTTGTTTTGGATGCTCCGTTGTTGATTGAGCAGCATTACGATAAAATTTGCGATTTTATAATGACGATTGACGTTCCGAAAAAAATTCAGCTGGAACGTTTGATTGAACGAGACAAACTTTCTGAAGATGAGGCAAAAAGTCGAATCGAGAGCCAATTGAGCTCACGGGAAAGAAACGGTTTTGCAGACGTAGTGATTGATAGTTCAGGAACGGTTGAACAGACCCGCAAACAAGTGATAAAATGGCTAAAGACGATAAATGTTTAGATAAACGGATATGTGGGGTATAAAGAAGACAATCCGAAAATGCTTGCAAACTGAACTGCAAGCAACTAAAAAAGAAGAAAGGAGAGGCGGGGCGACTTTTTAAGTTGCGGATTATCCTTCCAACGGTCAAAGACGTTGGTATCCCGCCCTTAAACTAATGAAATGTCCACATTGCCATAAGAACGGCTCGCGAGTAGTCGACAGTCGTCCTGCTGATGATGGTCATGCCATCAGACGGCGTCGCGAGTGTGAAAATTGCGGTTATCGCTTCACGACTTTTGAAAGAATTGAAGCAGCTCCGTTGCTTGTCGTAAAGAAAAACGGACTTCGCGAAGAATTCAATCGCGAAAAAATCATGCGCGGAGTGATGCGTGCTGCAGAAAAGCGACCGGTACCGATGGATGATATTCAAAATTTGGTTGATCAGGTCGAAAGCAAAGTTCGGGCAGCGGGAAGCAACGAGGTTTCCAGCCAACTGATCGGTGGCTACGTAATGGATCTTTTGGCCAAGGTTGACGATGTTGCCTACATTCGTTTTGCCAGCGTGTACCGCGAATTTAAAGACATGGGTGCCTTCGTGAACGAGCTTCAGGAATTGATGGCTCGCGAAGATCAGGAAAAAGGTTCGGATGCCAAAAAGTAAAAGGGATGTGAGTCGATGGAAAATGGGTTGAATATTCTTTCGCCGAAAGACAGATGCGTAATTTGTTCTGAGGAAAGAAAGAGTTTGCTGTCTTCCGAAACGGTGATCTTTCTGTATCAGCCGATTATGGGTGCAGATGCAGCAGCAGTTCATGCAGTTTTGGCATCTTCAGCGACAACCGTTCCGAGAAAAAGCGGACATCTGCCCGAAATCGGTGATATCCTAAAAACTTTGGATATGGAAATTCCGCGGTTTTATGATGCTTGCTGCAAATTGGAAGCACTTGGATTGCTGCGGACTTTTGTGCACGATGTCTCCAATGAACGCAGAATGATCTATCAGTTGCTTTTGCCGCTTAGCGGGCAGGAATTTTTTAAGCAGGCCGTTTTGGATACGTTGTTGCTGTCAAGCGTCGGAAGAAGACGCCATGCCCAGCTCAAGCAGTTGTTTGCGCCAAATGTCTTTGCCTATTCCGAAAATTCAAAAGAAATTACCAAGACCTTAGCTGATGTGTTTGACGTCAGAAAAGAAAATATTCAAAATTTGCAGATCAATCGCGTCAAGAACGAATCTCTTTTGGAGAAAAGCGAACTGAACTTTGATCTAAAATACTTCAAACAGCTTTTGAAACATTCTTTTGTTGAAGAAAAGGAAGTAATGGAGCATTTGGATGAGGTGAAGACGATGGTTTTGCTGTATGGCTTGGATGAACTTCAGCTTGTCAAACAGCTTGAAAAAAGCTTCAACGTTGCAAACAACAGGGTCGACTTTTCTTTATTCAAGCGGTATGTCAACGAAGAATTTGAATCAGCCCTTGAAAAGCCTGCTCGCAATGAAAAAGAAATCAGCGCAGAATCCGCGAAAAGTACAGCGAGGTTATCATCTGAAGATCGTCAGCTTGTCGAAGCTTGCAATTACTATGCCCCGCTTGAATTTCTGGAAGCGTTGAAGAACGAGCAGGGCGGTTATGCTTCTAACATCGAAAAATATGTTGTCGGAAACGTCGTTAAGGCCAATGTTTTGCCGGGTGCCGTCATAAATGTCATTTTGCACTATTTTTTGTGTGATGAAGACAATGATCAGCTTAGCGGAAAAGTCAGCACTCGTTTTGAAGAATTCTGCAACCAATTTGCTAAAAGAAAGATCAGCGATCCCGTAAGCGCAATGGACTATCTGAAAGGCGAAGTCGAAAAAAACAAGCAAAGAAAACAGCAAAGGCGGATGAGTGCCCGTAATGGTCAAACGAGAAAAAACGTTCAAAAAGCAACATTGACCGATTGGGACGAACTTGCTCAAAAACAGAATGCCGATTTGGACTACAAACATGATTTGGATGAGATTGAGAAGTTGCGGAATCAGATGAAAAATGCCAAAGGCAGGTGAACTTGATGGAAGACGTAGGGCAAAAGATGACGGAATTGATGGAAAAATACCACTGGGAAGAAAAAGTCAGGTCCGTTTACAAAGAAGTATTGAAATCCCCAGAAATTGTCGCATTTATCAAAGAGCATCATGATGAGCTGGATGCTGACGAAATCAGGAGGAGCATGCCAAAGTTTATCGAGTACTTGAGTTTTAAAAAGGATCGTGATGCCGGAAAGAAAACGTTTATGCCAGGATACTGTCCAAAGTTAATCATGAGCTCCAAACATGTTCAAATCGTGTATTTGCCGACAAAAGAAAACCTGAAACAAAAGCAGCAGCGCAAAATCAAGCAACGCGTAAGGGCAATCAGCGTCCCGAAGTCGATCAAAAATGCAAGCTTGCAAGAATACGGAACAATGACGAAGGGAAGAGCGGCAGCTTTGAAACAGGCATTGCTTTTTGTCAGATCTTATGTGGAAAATCCAAACGAATTTCACAAGGGACTATATCTTGAAGGAAAATTTGGCGTTGGAAAGACGTATCTTTTGGGAGCAATTGCAAACGATTTGGCAGAAAACGGCTTTTCAACAACAATCTTGCACGTCCCGACATTCATCTCTGATCTTAAGGCGCTTCTTGGCGATAAAACAACTGGCAGGACGGTTGCGGACGCCGTTAACGAAGTCAAAAATGCTCCAGTGCTGATGCTTGACGATATTGGCGCGGATTCTCTTTCCAATTGGTCGCGCGACGATATTTTAGGCGTCATTTTGCAGCATCGGATGCAAGAAGAGCTACCGACGTTTTTTTCATCAAATTTGTCAATGGAAGAACTCGAAAGCAGTTATTTGACGTTTAACAATCGGATGGAATCAGACCCTCTCAAAGCCAAGCGGATAATGGAGAGAATCAAATTTTTGGCGACTGAAATCATTGTTGACGGTCCGAATCTCAGAAATGATTGAGTATTTTTGAAAAAACACTTGAAAAAGGCGGAACTTAGTGTTTAAATAAGAGATACATTAGTGAAAGACAAACGGCAACCCATTCAGGGAGAGAGGTCACGACTGAAAGCCTCTCGTGCGGGCGAGCTTACCGCTTTCATGGAGAGCTTACTGCAAAGGTAAGACGGATCGCATCCGTTATCAGCGGTTTTTGAGGACATCTGGTTTTTGCAAAAGGATGTCGAAAATGGGTGGAACCGCGTCAATGACGTCCCTGGCATGGCACAATGCATGTCGGGGACGTTTTTTTGTGCCTTTTCACATAATCAAAAATTATCGGAGGTAATACTAATGGAACTTAAATTTCCAGATGGCACCGTTAAAGAGTTTGAAGACGGTGCAACAGTTAAAGACGTCGCAGCTTCGATCAGCATGAGCCTTGCTAAAAAGGCTGTTTGCGGTAAGCTTGACGGCAAATTAGTTGACTTGAATCAAAAACTTTCAGACGGTTCAATTGAAATCGTAGCGAAGGATTCCGATGACGGAAGAATTGCTTTGTGGCATACTGCAGCAGTTGTTTTGGCAGCTGCCTTGCACGATCTTTATCCAAACGTCAAATTTGGCGAAGGCGGAGTGACGGAACATGGTTTTTACTTCGATACTGATAAGGAAGATGGTCAGGTCGGCGAAGCAGATTTTGAAAAATTGACGAAGAAGATGGAAGAAATCGTCAAGGCAAAAGAAAAAATCGAATTTGTGGAGTACGATCTTGATGAAGCTTTGAAGCTTGTCGAAAATGATGAATATCAAACTGAAATCGTCAAAGAAAATGCAGAAGATGGCAAGGTTTACGGACACAAGCTTTTGAATCATGTTGACTTTACTTCTCCTGTTTCACTTGAAGATGCTGGCAAGGTCAAGGTCTTTAAAGTTCTTTCAGTTGCCGGTGCATATTGGAAAGGCGCTTCATCAAATCCGATGCTGCAACGTATTTACGGTACGGCTTTCAGCAAACAAAAAGAACTTGATGAAGAATTGAAGCGTCAGCAGGAAGCGCATGAACGCGATCATCGCGTCATCGGCAACAATCTTGATCTCTTCTTCGTGGATCCAAAGGTCGGCGCAGGTCTTCCGTATTGGATGCCAAACGGTGCAACGATTCGTCGCACGATTGAACGCTACATTATTGACAAGGAAGTTTCATGGGGTTACGAACATGTTTATACTCCAATTCTTGCCAATGTTGATTTGTACAAACAATCCGGGCACTGGGATCATTATCGCGAAGACATGTTTCCTCCAATGGATATGGGTGACGGAGAACTGCTTGAGCTTCGTCCGATGAATTGCCCGTCGCACATTCAGATTTATAACCGTCATATTCGTTCTTATCGCGATCTTCCGTTGAGAATTGCCGAACTTGGCATGATGCACCGCTACGAAAAATCAGGAGCATTGACAGGCTTGTCGCGTGTTCGTGAAATGACTTTGAATGATGGTCATACTTTCGTGACACCGGATCAGATTGAAGCGGAATTCAAACGGACGCTTCAGCTTATGGTTGAAGTTTATCATGATTTCAATATCAATGACTATCGTTTCCGTCTCAGCTATCGCGATCCAAAAAATACTCACAAATACTATGATGATGATGAAATGTGGGAAAAATCTCAACGCATGCTGAAAGCTGCGATGGATGATCTTGGACTTGAATATTTCGAAGCAGAGGGCGAAGCTGCATTTTACGGTCCTAAGCTTGACGTTCAAACAAAGACTGCGCTTGGCGGCGAAGAAACGCTTTCGACGATTCAATTGGACTTCCTTCTTCCTGAACGCTTCGATCTCAAGTATGTCGGAGCCGATGGCGAGGAACATCGTCCGGTTATGATTCACCGCGGTATCGTTTCAACGATGGAGCGCTTCACGGCTTACCTGACCGAAATGTACAAGGGTGCTTTCCCAACATGGCTTGCTCCAAAGCAGGTCGAAGTCATTCCTGTCAATTTGGATCTCCACACGGATTATGCAAGAAAACTTGCAAGTGCTCTTGCTGCTCGCCAAATTCGCGTTTCTGTCGATGATCGAAACGAAAAGATGGGTTACAAGATTCGCCAGGCACAAGTCAACAAGGTTCCTTATACTCTCGTTGTCGGTGATAATGAAAAAGAGCAGGGAACAGTCACGGTTCGTCGTTATGGTCAAGAAAAGACCGAAACGATGGCATTTGATGATTTCAAGAAGATTTTGGATCACGATCTTGAAACATATAGCCGCAATGAAGATTAAAAAATCGTTTAAACAGTTGACAATCTTAAACAGGGCTGTTAAGATATAAAAGTTGAGAAAAAAAGCAGAGGCTCCCGCTTCTCGCCTGAGGGACACAGGTTCCTGGGCAGAAATAAGAAATTAATTTCCGATTGAACGGATTTTTTACGGGTGCTTTGCGTTTGGTTTATGCGAGCACCCGTTTTTTTCTGCATTTTCTCTGAAATTTTTTTGGAGGTGAAACGCCATAGCAGTTGATAAAATGGTAAACGAAGGCATTCGCGCACGTGAATTGCGCTTGATTGCTGATGACGGCGCTCAGCTTGGAGTTAAGTCTAAGCAAGAGGCGTTGCAGATGGCAGAACAAGCCAATTTGGATCTTGTTTTGGTTGCACCGAAAGCGAAACCACCTGTTGCCAAAATCATGGATTATGGGAAGTATCGTTTTGAGTTGCAGAAGAAACAGCGTGAAGCTCGTAAAAAGCAAAAAGTGATCAACGTTAAAGAAGTTCGCTTGAGCCCGACGATCGACACGAATGACTTCAACACTAAGATGAAGAATGCACGCAAGTTCCTTTCAAAAGGGGACAAAGTGAAAGTCTCCATCCGTTTTAAGGGTCGTGCGATTACTCATAAAGAGATCGGCCGCGAAGTTCTTGATCGATTCGCTGAAGAAACATCCGATGTTGCTACAGTTGAATCCAAGCCAAAAATGGATGGTCGCAGCATGTTCTTAATGCTTGCACCAAAAGCCGAAAACTAGGCTTAAATCACATAGGAGGAATATGGTATTATGGCAGCAAAACAAAAAACACACCGCGCATCAGCAAAGCGTTTCAAGCGTACGGGTAATGGTGGTTTGAAACGTAATCATGCTTACACATCACACCGTTTCCACGGCAAGACGGTTAAGCAACGTCGCCAATTGCGTAAAGCTACAATGGTATCCGGCTCTGATATGAAGCGTATCAAGCAGATGCTTTCACAAATGAAATAATCATTCATTTATTCAAGTTTTGAATGTCGCACCATTTTGGTCGGTGCGCATGCACGATTTTGTTTTTTACCCGAAGAGTCGGGATACTAAGGAGGAATTATCATGCCACGTGTTAAAGGTGGAACAGTTACGCGTCAACGTCGTAAGAAAGTCTTGAAATTAGCTAAAGGATATCGCGGTTCAAAGCATACTCAATTCAAGGTTGCTAAGCAACAAGTAATGAAGTCATACCAATACGCTTTCCGTGATCGTCGAAAGAACAAGTCCAACTTCCGCAAGTTGTGGATTGCTCGTATCAACGCTGCAGCTCGTATGAACGGCATCAGCTACAGCCAATTGATGCACGGCTTGAAGCTGGCTAACATCGAAGTTAACCGCAAGATGTTGGCTGATCTTGCTATTACTGATGCAGCAGCATTTACGGCCGTTGTTGAAGAAGCAAAGAAGGCTTTGGCAAAATAATTAGCTAACCAAAAGGAGCTGGGAAGATTTTTTCTCCTGGCTCCTTTTTATTACTGATGGGACTGATTCGGGTTTCTTGCGTAAACAGGCCCGATTAATCTATAATTGTAGTAGCAAGATTTCAGAAGGGAATTAGAGCATGTTTTCAAAATTTCAACCAACATGGCAAGTTGAGTCAATTTACGACCTGCCTCCAGAGGAATTGAGAAAAAAAGGAATCAAGGTGGTGCTGACTGATCTTGATAACACCTTGATTGCCTGGAATAATCCAGATGGAACTCCCCAGCTTCGCGAATGGCTTCAGAAAATGGAAGAAGCAAAGATTCCTGTGGTAGTCGTTTCAAATAATAGTTTCAAAAGGGTGGAACGGGCGGTTCGTTCTTTAGGGTTGCCGTTTGTTTCGCGTGCGATGAAACCTTTTGCACGTGGTCTCAAAATTGCGGTGAAGAGGTACGGACTGAAAAAACACGAGACTGTTCTCGTTGGCGACCAACTGATGACCGATGTGGCATCGGCAAATAATTTTGGAATTCGCTGCATTTTGGTGAAGCCCTTAGTGAAATCGGATGCATGGAATACTAAAATAAATCGTTTTTTGGAAAATATCGTTAAAAAGCGGTTGCTGAAAGAAAATAAACTAAGCACGACATGGAGGCATGATTTGAATGACTGAAAATTCAGACGAACTGTACTGTATCGGTTGCGGTGCAAAAATACAGACCGTTGATCCGCAAGAACCCGGATTTATGCCGCAGTCTGCCTTGGAAAAACGGACTGACGATGAAGATCTTTATTGCAAACGTTGCTTCAGATTAAGGCATTACAATGAAACGGCGGACGTTTCATTGACGGATGACGATTTTTTGGCGTTGCTTAATCAAATTGGCGAATCGGATGCATTGATCGTCAACGTCGTTGATATTTTTGATTTCAGCGGTTCGATTATTCCGGGACTTCATCGTTTTGTCGGCAATAATCCGATTTTGATGGTCGGAAACAAAGAAGATCTGTTGCCGCGCTCGCTCAAACGCTCAAAAATCAGGGACTGGCTGCGTCAGTCTGCAAATGCGCAAGGATTGCGACCGGTTGAAGTTTGCTTGACGAGTGCTTCAAAGGGTCATGAGATTGATCGGCTGATGGAATTGATCGACAAGTATCGCGAAGGAAGAGACGTTTATGTCGTTGGCGTCACAAATGTCGGAAAATCGACTTTGATCAATCAGATTATTAAGCATCAAACCGGCATCAGCGATTTGATTACGACATCGCGTTTTCCGGGAACGACGCTGGATCGAATTGAAATTCCGTTTGGCGATGGCCGTTTCTTGATTGATACTCCGGGAATCATCCATAAGGATCAAATGGCGCACTACCTTTCGCCTAAAGAACTCAGACTGGCTTCTCCTCAAAAGGAAATCAAGCCTAAAGTCTATCAGCTGAATGAAGGACAGACTCTGTTCTTAGGGGCATTGGCACGCTTTGATTACGTTTCCGGAGAAAAGCAAGGCGTTGTCGTATATCTGGACAACAATTTGATGATTCACAGAACCAAGACCGAAAACGCCTCTGCATTTTATGAAAAGCATGCCGGAAAACTGTTGAATCCTCCTTCAGAAGAAGAGATGAAGACATTTCCGAAACTTGTCAGATTTGAGTTCAAGGTCACTGAAAAAAGCGATCTGGTTTTTGCAGGACTCGGATGGATTTCCGTCAAGGCCGGCAGCATCGTTGCCGGTTGGGCTCCTGAAGGCGTCAGCGTCGTTTTGAGAAAAGCAATGATTTAAGAGGTTGAAAAAATGAAACTAAAAGGAAAGCAAAAACGCTATTTACGTTCGCAGGCTCATGGGATGAGACCGCTTTTTCAAGTCGGAAAAGAAGGGTTGACCGCAAACTGGCTAAAGCAAGTCGAAGATGCGATTGAAAAGCGCGAACTGCTTAAAATCAACGTTTTGCAAAACGCAATCGTGGAAGACGAAGAAGTTATTGAGTATATCGAAGATAATTCTCAGATTCAGGTCGTTCAAAAAATTGGTCACGTTCTCGTTTTGTTCAAGCAGGCCGATAAGCGTGAAAATCGCAGCTATTCGCTTGAAGCAGCCAAAATGTAGGAGGCCTTTTCGTGGTTATCTCTAAAAAAAAGATGCCTGAGATTCAGATCAAGGTTGAGCCGATCAGCGGAATCAAGAAGAAACGCGTCGGAATTTTGGGCGGAACGTTCAATCCGATTCATCACGGTCATCTGATTATGGCGGAGCAGGTTAAAAGTCAGCTTGACCTTGACAAGGTCATGTTCATGCCGGACAATCTGCCGCCGCATGTCGATGCCAAAAGCGCAATCGATGCAAAATATCGTTTGAAGATGGCGGAACTTGCAATCGAAACAAACCCTGATTTTGAGATAGAAGACATCGAACTGAAACGTGGCGGCGTAAGCTATACTTATGATACGATGAAAGAGCTTACGCTAAGAAATCCTGAAACGGAATATTACTTCATTATCGGCGGCGACATGGTAGAGTATTTGCCAAAATGGCACAGGATTGCCGATTTGATCAAACTGGTCAAATTTGTCGGCGTCGAACGTCCAGGTTACAGGCACAGAAGCGAGTATCCGATCGTTTGGGTGGACGTTCCGCACATTGAAATCAGCTCATCGATGATTCGGGAAAAAATCAGGCATGATTGCTCAATCAAATATCTTGTTCCCGATGCCGTTGAGGAGTATATCAGAGAGGAAGGCTTATATCGTGAGTGAAATAAAACTAAGCAATCGTTTCTACCATGGCACAAAAGAAGAATTGTTGGAGAAAATCAAAAATCAATTGAGCGATTTTCGTTATAAACATATTTTGGGCGTTGGACAAACATGTTATGAACTTGCCAAATTGAACGGAGTCGATCCGGAACAGGCAATGATTGCAGGCTTTGTTCACGACTATGCCAAAGAAAAAACGGATGAACAGTTTATCGAAAAAATCAAGGCAAAAAAGCTTGATTCCGATTTGCTGAACTGGGGCAATTTTATTTGGCATGGTGTCGTCGGCGCTGAATTTATCAAAGATGAGCTGAAAATTACGGATGAAGAAATTCTGAATGCCGTAAGACGTCACACGGTGGGAGCTCCTGAGATGACGACGCTTGATCAGATTGTTTACGTTAGCGATTACGTTGAACCGAATCGCAGTTTTCCAGACGTTGAGATTGCAAGATCTTTGGCTTATGCAAATTTAAAACAGGCCGTAATTTTTGAAACCAAACATACGCTGCAGTTTTTGATGAGCAGCAGTTCTAAAATTTATCCGGACGCTATTTTGACTTATAATGCGTTCGTTGCAGAAAATTAAAGCGAGGTATTTTATGGATAGCAAAGAATTATTAAAAGTTGTCGTTGAAGCAGCTGACAGCAAACGCGCTGAGGATATTGTCGCTTTGGACGTTCAAGGAATCAGTCTGCTTGCGGATTATTTCGTAATCATGCAGGCGAATTCGGAACGCCAGGTCAAGGCAATCGCTGACATAATTGAAGAAAAAGTTGAAGAAGCAGGTTTTGAAGTCCGAAACGTCGAAGGAAAAGACGGAGCAAACTGGATATTGCTTGATTTGGGAGACGTTGTCGTTCATGTTTTCAAAACTGAGACGCGACAGTTTTACAATCTTGAAAAGCTTTGGTCTGACGCACCTTTGGCAGATATTGACGATTGGATCAAGGAATAATGATTTACACGACATTTGCCAAATTGTACGATGACTTGATGGATCCTGAGATGTATGCCAACTGGCTTGATTTTGCCGAAGATGAGCTTGTTTCGGGGAATGTTTTGGACCTTGCATGCGGATCGGGAAAATTTGCCGTAAAACTTGCTGAACGCGGATTTGAAACGTCAGGGTTTGATTTGTCGGAAGAGATGCTGAGTCTTGCTTTGAAACATGCTGAGGAAGCGGGAGTCGACCTTCCGCTTTATCAGGGCGATATGCTTGATTTAAGCGGTCTTTCCGAAAAATTCAGCAACGTGACCTGCTTTGCTGATTCATTTTGTTATCTGCCTGATGAAAAAAGCGTTGAAAGAGCATTTGTTGAAGTTTTTCAGCATCTGAAACCTGAAGGAAAATTTATCTTTGACGTGATTACGCCTTATCAAACCGACGTGGTCTATCCGGGATACATGTACAATTACACAGATGAAGAGCAGGCTTTCATTTGGACAAGTTTTGAGGGGAAATATCCTCACAGCGTCGAACATGAACTGACTTTCTTTATCTGGAACGAAAAAGAAGACGGATACGATCGAATTGAAGAGCTTCATCATGAAAGAACCTATGAGCTTGACGTTTATCTTAAAGCTCTTAAACATGCAGGGTTCAATCAGGTCAAGGTCAGTGCGGATTTTGGCAAGAGCAAACCGAATGAGCAAACAACGCGTTGGTTCTTTGCTTGTCAAAAAGACTGAGAGGTGCGGTTTATTGAAGATCGCGGGCGTAATAGCCGAGTATAACCCGTTTCACAATGGTCATCGCTATCAGATCGAGCAGATCAAAAAAGAGCTAAGCGATGCTCCATTAGTTGTCGCAATGAGCGGAAACTTTCTTCAACGCGGAGAACCAGCGTGTTTTGACAAATGGACCAGGGCAGGCGAAGCATTGCAAAACGGTGCCGATTTGGTCGTTGAAGTTCCGGTTGCTGCTTGCATGCAGCCGGCGGATCGCTTTGCGTTTGGCGGCGTGAACGCATTGAGTTCGCTTGGCGTAACCGATTTGTTTTTTGGTGCGGAGCATGCCGAATACGATTTTAAGAAATATGCAGAACTTGTCGCAGACGTTCACGGCGATTTTAAAAAATACGATCAGTCGTATGCCGCATCGTTTCAACAGGCAATTGCGCAAAAAATCGGACATAGCGTTGATCAGCCAAACGATTTGCTGGCACTGTCATACGCAAAACAGTCCCTTTTAATGAAAGACGAATTGGAATTGCATCCCATTCAAAGGATCCAAGCCGGATACCATGAAACGACTTTTGGCGATAATTCAAAAATCGCAAGTGCAACGGCAATCAGAACTTCCGTTGCAAGCGGTGCTCGTTCTCAAATAGATCGGGTCGTTCCCGAAGCGACGGCAAACGATTTGAAAAAAAGCCCATTTGTTTCGTGGAATGACTTTTGGCCTGATCTGCATTACCTGTTGCTTAGTCAGTCCGTAAATTCACTTGGAAAAATCTACGGGATGGCCGAAGGAATCGAGTATCGTTTGAAGGATTGTGCTCAAAAAATGCCGTATGATGCTACTTTTGACGAATGGATCAAGCTCGTCAAAAACAAGCGTTTCACGTATACGAGACTGTCGCGCCTGGCTTGCTCATGCCTTTTGGGCATTAAAAGCGACGAAATTGAAGCTTATAATGACAATCCGTACGTCAGGGTGCTTGGATTCAATGAGCGTGGTCGCGATGTTTTACATTTGGCGAAGAAACGCGATGAAATTGATATTTTCGCAAAGGTCGGCCAGGACGATCGCAAGAAACGCTTGGAACTTGATTATCGTACGGGAAAGATTTATCAGCTTAAAAATGGATGCGAGCAAGATCTGAAGCGTGCTCCGCTAAGATTTTAAGTTAGCTGTCAAGTAAAATGGGTTGACAAACTCTTGGTTGACAGGTTATAATCAAATTTGTTGCATTGGGAGGAAATACAGCATGAAATGGTCGCTGAATGAGTTACGCCAGACTGTCGATGAACCGTTGACGTTTTCTGAAACGCTTGATTTGAAGGATGAGCTCATGGCTCGAAATTCAGATATTATCGACGTTTCTCCCGTTGAAGTCAAGGGAATTTTTTCCGTTGACGAATTGGGAGTCTGCGGTTATGTTAAAGTTAAGACAAAGCTTGTGCTTCCGTCTTCTCGTTCGTTGGAAGCAGCGGAAGTTCCGCTTGTTTTTGATTTTACTGAGCATTATGTCAGTCAGCACGAACATGATTTGTCGCGTTTTGAAGATACTGATGTCGTTATGGTTTTGCCAAATGATATTTTGGATCTTGATAATGCGATTTGTGACAATATTTTGTTGCAAATTCCTATGCAGGTTTTGACTGCTACTGAACAGAGCAGCGATGAGTCGATGCCTTCTGGCAATGACTGGTCTGTTGTTTCCGAGAGTCAGTTAAAAAAATCTCGAAAAGATGAGGACGGAGTTGATCCGCGTTTGTCCAAATTAAAGGATTTTTTCAAGAATTCCGAGAAAAATTCCTAAGATTTGTTGCAAATTTCTTGAATAACAAGTACAATTCTTTTTGTTGAGTCATTTTGAAAGTTAAAGGAGGTGCCCCGTAATGGCTGTACCAGCACGTAAAACATCAAAGACACGCAAAAGATTACGTCGTACGCACTACAAGCTGTCAGTTCCTGGCATGAGCGCATGCCCTAACTGTGGTGAACTCAGAAAGTCACATCACGTATGCTCAGCTTGCGGTTACTACGGTGATAAGGAAGTCGTAAAGACAAAGTAATATATTTATAAGATATACCAGGGACCATGGCCCTCTTATTTCTTATCAGAAAGCACCTCAAACGATACGTTGTGGGGTGTTTCTTTTTTATCCAAAACGGCAGAAAGGCATCCGCTCCTGTAAGCGGCGGATGAATCGCCCAATTCTAAAGCATTTTTGTGCTTTCTTTGCATCATTTAAATTCAGATAGTATAATTAGCATATGGTATAATATGCACGTTCTGTTTAAATGCAATCATAAAATTGCTTTGGAAAAGTTTATCAATGCTTATAAATCAACCAGTTCAAGAGATGATATCCAAGGATGATTTATGAAGGGTGGAAGAAAAAATGAAAGTTCAAAACGTCGAGCTGACGATCAGCGCAGTTTCTCCTGCGCAATATCCCAATGAGGGATTCCCGGAAATAGCTCTGTCAGGCCGATCGAACGTCGGTAAGTCTTCTTTGATTAATACGTTGATCAATCGCAAAGGGTTGGCAAGGACATCAAGTCAGCCCGGAAAGACGCAGACGCTTAATTTTTACAATATTGAATCCGAACTGTATTTTGTGGACGTGCCAGGATATGGGTACGCAAAAGTTTCGAAAAAAGATCGTGAAAAATGGGGACAGATGATTGAAAGGTACTTTTCCGATCGTCCCGTTCTGCGCGGCGTGATTTCGCTGGTTGACGGGCGCCATGAGCCAACGGAGCTTGATTGTCAGATGATTGATTTTCTGCACTACTATGATTTGCCGATTCTTGTCTGTGCAACGAAAATGGACAAAATACCGCGCGGAAAGTGGAACAGGACAGAGAGCCAAATCAGGAAAAAACTCGCTTTGAACCCGCAAGACGAAATCGTTCTTTTTTCATCCGTCACAAAGGCCGGCAAAGAAGAAGTCTGGAACTGGGTTGAAAAAATGAGCGGTATTAAGGGAGATTAACGATGGAATTCAATGAATATCAAAAAGCTGCCAATCGCACTCTTTACGGAAATGAACAGGTTTTGACGAATTGTGCGTTAGGATTGGCCGGAGAGAGCGGTCAATTGATTGATCTGATTCAAGACTATACTTTTAAAGGAAAAGATCTTGATAAGGAAAAAATGATCGATGAGCTTGGGGACGTCCTGTGGTACCTTTCCCAGATCGCGCAATGGGCCGATGTTGATTTCGACGACGTTGCCAAGGCAAACATCGAAACTTTGAATAAACGCTACCCCAATGGTTTTACGGCTGGGATGTAGGAAGCTTGCACCTCATCTTTGAGGTGCTTTTTTATCAAGTGCAGTGTTTTTGAATTAAAAAAGGAATCATCGCTGATTCCTTTTTAGTTATTTTTTGTCTTCTTTTTTAGATTCAGTCTTTTGAGACTTATCAGCCTTTTCTTTGTTCTTCTCAGTCTTTTCTGGTTCTATGACTGCGAATTGATCAAAAAGCTTTTCAAGATTTGTTTGACGGTTTACTTTAAGACCCATGTAATCACCTCTTAACATTGAAAGCATAACAGATTTGGCACATAAAATGCAAGAGCATGGTCATAATGCAATTTTATGCATTGCATTTGAATATATAACGGGCAATTCAACTTTAAATTGCATAAAGAGAACAAAAGATGTATAATTTAAGCATTGGAAATTTTTAGGAAGAATCGGAAGGAAGTTTAGTTATGACGAAAATGATCGAAATTAAAAACCTTATGAAAAAATATGGCAAAAATATTGTTTTAAAAGACATCACGGAAAACGTCAACAAGGGACAAGTTATTTGCGTAATCGGTCCTTCAGGGTCAGGCAAGAGCACTTTTCTTCGTTGCTTGAATGTGCTTGAAAAGCCAAACTCTGGGAAGATCTTGTTTGAAGGCAAAGATTTGACGAATATATCTGAAAAAGAGCTTTGCGCTTTAAGAGAGAAAATGGGGATGGTATTTCAAAGTTTTAATCTGTTTCCTAACATGACGGTGCTCGAAAACATCAAAGTTGCACCGATGAGGGTCAAGGGAATTGCTGAAGATGAAGCCGAAAAAAAAGCCAAACAGCTGCTTGAAAAGGTAGGCTTGTCTGATCGCGAAAATCAATATCCTGCGAGTCTTTCAGGCGGCCAACAGCAGCGTGTCGCAATTGCACGCGCATTGGCGATGGATCCTGAGGTGATGCTCTTCGATGAACCGACAAGCGCGCTTGATCCGGAGATGGTCGGTGAAGTTTTGAAGGTTATGCGTGATTTGGCTGATTCCGGAATGACAATGGTGGTTGTCACGCACGAGATGGGCTTTGCCAAGGAAGTTGCTGACGAAGTCTGGTTCATGTCTGACGGCTATATTCAAGAAAAAGGCAATCCGAAAGACTTCTTTAATGCACCTAAGACTGATCGTGCAAAGGAATTTTTGGCGAAGATATTATAGTTTTCCACTACATCTTCACTCATATTGCCGAGCGTACTCATATAGTAGCTGGGAGACCATAAATGACCACCCCAATATTGTGATTGTCGAATTTCTGGATGTCGTTTGAGAAAGATGAATGCACTACGCCCCTTTAGTGCTTTGATAGCGCTGGTTGGCGCCTTGCTGGGTGGAAAACTGATCAGTACATGAACATGATCTGGCATTACTTCCATCTTTTCGATTACAATTTCGTTATCTTTTGCAACCATTCGCAATATGTCTTTCATTTCGTCTGCCAGTTCCTTAGTTGAAAAAGTCTGGTGGCGATACTTGGTTGCCCAGATTAAATGGTAATGGAAATTATAGACATAACGGCGAGTATAAATAGCGTCTTGAATCTTTTCTTTTGTCATTAAGGACACCTCAATTATTATAGTCATTGACTGATGATATAATATCATTATACCAATAAAGGAGGTGAAATAAAATGAAGTCAATGGCACAATTGGAATACCATTATGGACTGAAGGTTCGCATTTATCCAAGTGATCATCAGAAACAAATAATCAAGGTTAATAGTGATGCCAGTCGTTTTATCTACAACGAAATGGTCGCAATCGGCAAAGAGCTTTGGCAATTAAGCCGAGTCAGACTGCCAATTGATACGGTACAAGATCGCATCCAACAGCTAAAGCTTCGACGAAATGCCAGACAAATGTCGAATCATTTCCAATTTTTGGAAGACAAGCGCATTGACAGTCTCGCAAAAGCTAATGCAATCCAAAACTATTACAAGGCTTGGAAAACCTTTCGGAAGGTACATGGCACCGGCGTTCCAAAGTTCCATCGTAAAAGTTACGCATGGCGGTATCAGACCAATTGCCAATACCTGAAGCAAAAGACGGCACGACTAACCAACGGTACCGTCTTCTTTGAAGACTGCAGGCATATCGTGCTGCCTAAACTAGGACGTTTGCGCGTCAAGGGATCACATCAGCGTTTGCTTGATCGTCAAAATGAAATTCGTATTGGAACAGTAACCATAACTAAAGATGCAGCCGATAGGTTCTTTGTGTCACTGCAATTAGGTTCGGATACGCCTTTTGTTTCTAAACTTAACCGCGCTGATAGGCAAATAGGCATTGACCTGAACACGGAAAACTTTCTAACTGCCAGTGATGGTCAAACCATAGCCAACCCGCGCTACTATCGAACGATCAAAGGTAAACTGGCCAAGGCACAGCGTATTCTTTCACGTCGACAACGACGGGCTAAGAAAGAACAGCGTTCCTTGCGAGAAAGTAAAAACTATCAGAAGCAACGTTTGTTAGTAGCTAAAATCCATGCACGGGTATTTGACCGACGCCATGATTTTCTTCAACGAACGTCTACAACACTGATCAAGAACCAAGATCTCGTTGTAGCTGAAGAATTAAGAAGTAAAAATCTACTGAAGAATCATGCTTTGGCAATGAGCATTGCTGACGTTGGCTGGCGGTCTTTCCTGAACATGTTGGCTTACAAGGCGGATCTCTATGGGCGTCAATTCATTACGGTCAGCCCTGAAAACACGACTCAAACCTGTCATGACTGTGGTTTTGTCATGGGTAGTGATGGGACTGAAAAGCTAACGCTGGCAGATCGTAAATGGACGTGTCCGCAATGCCATACTCATCACATTCGTGATCACAATGCAGCATTGAATATTCTGGAAAAAGGATTCAAGAAACAACAAAAAGCCTAGCTCAAAGGCTAGACTCATTCCTATGGCAACCTGGGAATGTAAAAGGCATTGGTAATTAGACAGTCACTGACCAGACAACTACGGCTGTTTGGTCAAACCATCTGTATCTATGCAAATTGTGGTTCAGATACTCAATATAGGAGTGTCTGCTCACAAGCCATCGACTTTAGCCGATGGTGGTTGACCGAAGCGGAGGGATTTCAATGGCAACGCAGCACATCGAAAACAAGCTGAAACTATTGCCTGATCAGCCTGGATGTTATTTGATGAAAGACGTCAATGCAAAGATTATCTATGTCGGCAAAGCCAAAAATTTGAAAAATCGCGTTCGTTCATATTTTAAAAGTTCACATGAAGGCAAAACGGCCAAACTTGTTTCTGAAATTCATGATTTTGAGACGATCGTAACGTCGACTGACAAGGAAGCGTTTTTGCTTGAAATTACTTTGATTCAAAAACATAAGCCTTATTACAACATAAAACTTAAGCGCGGAACCGGCTATCCTTATATAAAAATAACGAATGAGCGCGATCCGCAATTAATGATCGTAAGTAAAGTTTTAAATGACGGCGGTTATTATTTTGGACCGTATCCAAATGTTTACGCTGCACAGGAAACGGTACAGCTGCTTCAAAAAGTCTATCCGCTAAGACGGTGCCCCGGTCATCAGAAGAGACCATGTCTGTATTACCATATGGGGCAATGTCTGGGCGCATGTTTTAAAGAGGTTCCGGTTGAAGATTATGAGAGAAATATTCGCAAGATCAAATCGTTTCTAAACGGCAACGTTTCACAGATTAAGCGCGAATTGACTGCAAAAATGAATGTTGCGGCAGCCAAACTTGAATTTGAAAGAGCTGCTGAAATAAGAGATCAAATCCGTTATGTTGAAATGACTGTTGAGAAGCAAAAAATTATTTCAAACGACAATACGCCAAGGGACTTGTTCAACTTCTTCATGGACAAAGGATGGCTTTCGATTCAAGTCTTTTTCATCAGGCAAGCACGTTTGATAAAGCGTGAAAAGCGCTTGTTTCCTTGCGTTGACCTTCCGGAAGAAGAACTTGCTTCATTTATCCTCCAATTTTATAATCAGAAAAACCGCATTTTGCCAAAGGAAATCCTTGTTCCGCCAGGGATTGACAAAAAAGTTTTAAATGAGATTCTCGGAGTCTCGGTTAAAACTCCTAAAAGGGGGCAGAAACGAGACTTGTTGGAAATGGCTCATAAAAATGCCCAGCTTGTCTTGGAAGAAAAATTTCGACTTCTTGAACTTGATGACAGAAAGACGGTTGGTGCGATGAACGAGATTACCGATGCATTGGGCCTTCCGAACGGACATCGCGTGGAAGCATTTGACCACTCTCATCTTCAGGGGACAGACATCGTGTCGGCAATGGTCTGCTTTGTCGATGGTCGTCCTGAAAAAAATCTGTATCGCAAGTACAAGCTGAAAAATACTGATCATGCAGATGAAGCTGCAAGCACGAGAGAAGTAATCTATCGCAGATACAGTCGCCTGTTGAAGGAGCATGAAAATCTGCCTGATCTGATTTTGATGGACGGTGCGAAAATTCAGATCGATGCTTGCATCGACGTGCTTCAAAATCAGCTTGGGTTAAACATACCGGTTGCCGGAATGGTCAAAAATGAATATCACAAAACGGCCGACCTGATGACCGAAACCGGCGAAAAAATCGGGCTGAATCCTAAAAGCGAGGGATTCTATCTGCTGCAGCGCATTCAAGATGAAGTGCACCGATTTGCAATTGCTTTTCACAGACAAGTGCACAGCAAGAACTCACTTTCTTCAAGACTGGAGCGAATCAAGGGGGTCGGCCCCAAAACGCGAACGAAGCTGTTGCGCAATTTTGGTTCTTTGAAGCGGCTGTCTGAGGCCAGCGTTGAAGAATTGATCGGTTTGGGAATTCCTCAAAAAACGGCGCAAACAATCAAAATCAGCTTGGCAAAAGAAAATGAGACATAATCATGAATTTGATGGTATGAATTTGAAACAAACGCTTGAAGTTGTGTTATAATTTGGTCATAAAATCAAGAGAAGCGAAGCGGTTGTTTTCAGCTGATTGGGGGAATTTTCCATGAATAAAAACGTGTGCCATCAGAAATTGTTTAAGCTTATGGTTATTTGTGTCATGATTTGCGGAATTTTCTTGCCGGTGTTTTCATTTTCGCAAAGCATGCCTAAAAAGCAAAGTAGCCTGAAGCCGCATAAGATAAGAACCGTAATTCTTAAGCCGGGTTTTGAAAAACGACTCATGAAAAAAACGGCTGAAATCTCAGGCGTTTCAGGAATTATTTTTTGGTGTGGCGTCTTTATTTATGGACATTGCAAGGATGAATCAAGATCAGCTAAAAAAAATCTTTGATTTTGTCAAAAAGTTTACGCTAATTTTTAGAAGTTTGCAGGTCGAGAGAATCTCTTGGCCTTTTTTTAATTATTTTTTACAAATTCTTTGACCATGGTTCGCAAAACTGTTATATTAAAGCATGGTACTATGCTTGACGGGCTTAACGTTCGCGTAAAAATTCAAAAGCATAGCGCAGAACTATGATTGATTGTTAGTGTTTGACTAAGATGCACTCAATTAAGTAAGGATGAAAAAAATGTTTGTAGATCAAGTGAAAATACAAGTAAAGGCCGGAAAAGGCGGGGATGGAGCTGTTGCTTTCCGGCGTGAAAAATATGTTCCGAACGGAGGTCCTGCCGGTGGTGACGGCGGCAAGGGCGGAAGCGTCGTTTTGAAGGTGGACGAAGGCTTGAGAACTTTGATGGATTTCAGATTTCATCGAATTTTTAAAGCAAAACCAGGGCAAAACGGGATGATCAAGGGAATGTACGGTCGCGGAGCAAAAGACCTTTATATCGACGTTCCGCAAGGCACGACGGTCACGGATGCTGAAACCGGAGAAATCTTGGGAGACCTGATAGATGCAGGTCAGGAACTGGTTGTTGCGCAAGGCGGTCGCGGCGGTCGCGGCAACATTCATTTTGCTTCTGCCAAAAATCCTGCTCCCGAAATTGCCGAAAACGGCGAGCCGGGAGTTGAACGCACGATTCAGCTTGAACTCAAGGTCTTGGCAGATGTCGGCCTGGTCGGATTTCCTTCCGTTGGCAAATCGACGCTTCTTTCCGTCGTAACGAGTGCCAAGCCGAAAATCGCCGACTATCATTTTACCACGCTTGTTCCAAATCTTGGAATGGTTCGTTTGGACGACGGTCGCGACTTCGTAATGGCCGATTTGCCGGGATTGATTGAAGGTGCCTCCCAGGGCGTCGGTTTGGGAATTCAATTTTTGCGTCACGTTGAAAGAACGCGGGTTATTTTGCATTTGATCGATATGTCGGGCGTTGAAGGACGAGATCCGTTTGACGATTACAAAAAGATCAATGCTGAACTTGCCATGTATGATCCGTTATTGCTCGAACGTCCGCAAATCGTCGTTGCTTCAAAGATGGACATGCCTGATTCTTCTGACAATCTTGAAAAATTCAGAGCCAAGCTTGAAAACGATGACACGTTGAAGCATATTCCGGAAGTTATGGCGATTTCATCGCTGACGCACCAAGGTCTTGATGCATTGATGCAGAAGACGGCAAATATTTTGGAAGAAACTCCTGCATTTGCCACGCTCACCGATCGCATTCAAGAAAAGAAGCGAGCTGAATACGGCTTTGAAGCTGATGACGATAAGCCGTTTACGCTTACTCGCGATTCTGATGCCGTTTGGATCCTTTCGGGTGAAAAACTCGAAAAACTCTTTAAGATGACAAATCTTGAACATGATGAAAGCATGATGAGATTTGCAAGACAGCTTCGCGGAATGGGAGTTGATGATGAGTTAAGAGCAAGAGGCGCAAAGAATGGAGATCTTGTAAGAATCGGCGACTTCACGTTCGAATTTGTTGAATAATCAATTTTATAAGGTGAGTAATAATGGGAAAGAGACTAAAAAAGAAGCGATACATCAAAGGACTTGACGGAATTCGCGCAATTGCGGTCGTGGCGGTCATTTTGTATCATTTGGCACCGTTCAGCTTTCAAGGCGGTTTCTTGGGGGTTCCGATATTTTTCGTTGTTTCGGGGTATTTGATTACTGACCTGCTTTTTCAGGAGTTCCAACAAAACGGGACGATTGATGTCAAGGCCTTTTATATCAGAAGAATCAAGCGGCTTTATCCAGGATTGGTTGCAATGGTTCTATCAACGGCCGCATATATCACTATGTTTTCAAGAGGATTGGCTGAAAATTTAAAATCAGTAATCGGAACTAATTTTTTATATGTTTATAACTGGTATCAGATCAATCATCATGAATCGTATTTTGACAAGTTCGGCAATCAGTCGCCGTTTACGCATTTGTGGTCATTGTCGATTGAAGGACAATTTTACTTGTTGTGGCCGATTTTCATTTTTGTCATGATTAAGTTCTTTAAGAAAAAACAACCGATTATCGATACGATTTTGATCATGATTCTATTTTCAGCTCTTGAGATGGCATTTATGTATCATGTCGGCGAAGATCCTTTGCGTGTTTACTATGGAACGGATACTAGAATGTTCTCGATTTTGATTGGTGCAGGTTTGGCCGTCGTCTGGCCAAGCACGTCATTAAAAAAACAGCTTCCGTCAAAGCCACGGCTGATCCTGGACGGCATCGGTCTTGGATCTTTTCTTCTGCTTGCTTTGATGTTTACGAAGATGACGGGTGAAAACGAGCTTGTTTATCGCGGCGGGATGTTCTTTTTCTCGCTTGCTGCCATGATTTTAGTGGCGGTCGTAGTCCATCCCGGTGCCGATTGGGGTGATTGGCTCGATAATTCGATTTTCAGGTGGATCGGAAAAAGAAGCTACGGAATATATCTTTATCAGTATCCGGTAATGGTTTTTTATGAGTCCAAGATTCAAAACATCGCTGCACATCCTGTGCTGCACGGCTTGATTGAAATTGTTATTATTTTGGCAATCAGCGAATTGTCGTACCGTTTTTTGGAAGTTCCGTTGAAAAAATTTGATTATTCAAAGACGTCAAGCGTCGTCAAAGAATTCTTTAAAGCGGATTCTTCATATGGATGGAAACGCGTTTATGTCGCAATTCCGTTGCTGATTTTTGTTTTGGCGGCAGTCGGGTCATTTATGCCTTCATCTGTTGCCGCATCAGACAGCAAAGATGATGGGCAGCTTGAAAGCGTCATAAAAAATAATCAAAAGAAGGCGTCTTCGGTCAATCAAAAAGCTGACAAGAAAACTTCCAAATCATCATCTGGCAATTCTTCTGTTTCAGAGTCATCGAATTCTTCATCAGAATCAAACAATGATGGGAAAAGTCCGATTTCATTGACTGAAAGCGAGCGAAAAAAGGCGCAAGGCCTTCAGATAACTTGCGTTGGCGATTCTGTGATGGCAGACGCTTCTGCTAAGATGCAGGAGATTTTTCCGAATATGTACGTTGATGCCAAAGTTGGTCGTCAGGTTTCAGAAATCGTACCGATTCTCCAATCTTTGAATTCTTCAGGAAAGCTTGCACAGACCGTTTTGATCAGCGAGGGGACGAACGGACCGTATGATGAAAATACGATGGAAAAGATTATGCAAATTCTTGGAAAGCAACGAAAGGTTTATTGGATCAATGTGTTTGTTCCGACAAGAAGATGGCAGGATCAGGTAAACCAGGAGCTGAAAGATGATGCTAAAAAATACGGTAATCTGACGGTCATCGATTGGTATTCGTATTGCAAAGATCATCCTGAATGGTTTTATGATGATCATGTTCATCCGAATCCTGACGGCTTGAATTACTTCGGACCTTTTATTGCACATGAAATATTAAAGTAGATGAATAGTGGCCGCAGCTTATGAATCAAAGTTGCGGCTATTTGTTTAATTAAGCAAAATTTTATCATTGGAAATTTTTAAGCCAAATACGTATTGCGGCGTTTCATTGACGAAAAACATCAATTTTTGCTCTTTTTTTAGAAAATTCAGTTGCTTTTTTGCGTCTTTAACAGTAAGAGGTTTTTTTGTTTCCAAAAAGACAGCTGCCCCGTCCGTAACGCGAAGAATTCCTGCAGGAACGGGCGGAGTTTGATCGATATAAATACGGTAGTTTTCATTCAGATCAGCTGTCATTGTTAAAAAGTCTCTGATTTCCAAAAAAGTCATCTCCTTATGTCTGTATTTTATCAGAATATACGTTCGCGAGCACGCAATTTGTTTTTTTTAAAAGGATTTGATGATAAAATAGAGTCAGAAAGGGTTTTTGAAGGGTCATACTTTCTTGAACTCATAATTCATGAATAGATAGGACATTTTAGTATGGAAATTGAATTTTTAGGAACCGGTGCCGGCTCGCCGTCAAAGTTCCGCAACGTGTCTTCGCTTGTCTTGAAACTTCTTGACGAAAACAATTCCGTTTGGATGTTTGATTGTGGTGAAGGAACTCAGCATCAGATTTTACGAACAACAATCAGGCCGCGAAAAGTTGATAAAATTTTTATCACTCATCTTCACGGTGATCACCTTTTTGGCCTTCCGGGTTTTCTCAGCAGTCGTTCTTTTCAAACGGGAGAAGAAACGCGTCCTTTGACGATTTATGGTCCAAAGGGGATTGCAAGCTATGTAAAGGCATCGATGCAGGTAACGCAGACAAGATTGTCATATCCGCTTAAATTTGTTGAACTGACTGATGAAGGAACTGTTTTTGAGGATGATAAATTTAAAGTCGAGTGCCGTTTTTTGGAACATCGAATTCAGTGTTTCGGTTATCGAATTGAAGAAAAGCCTCATCCAGGGGAACTTCTGATTGATAAGCTGCGTGAAGACAAAATTCCGGAAGGCCCGATTTATGGTCGCCTAAAAGCAGGAGAAACGGTTAAACTTGATGACGGTCGTGAGATATGCGGTCAAGATTACGTTGGTGCTCCGCAAAAAGGACGGATAGTGACAATTTTGGGTGATACTCGTCAGACACCAGCGATTTTTGATTTGGCCAAAAATGCGGATGTCTTGGTTCATGAATGTACTTTTGGTCGCGGAGACGCAAGGCTTGCCCGCAATTACTATCATTCGACTTGCATTCAAGCGGCAAACGTTGCTTTAAAAGCTGACGTTTCAAAACTGCTGCTTAATCATGTTTCGGCACGTTATGTCGGACCAAGTCTTCATCAGTTGGAAAAAGATGCAAGGAGCGTTTTTCAAAACTGTCGCATTGTTAAAGATTTTGATGTTTACGATATTCCGTTTAAGAAGGGGGTATAACAATGGTAGGTTATAAGGAATTGAAAAATTTGCAGGGACGCATTGTTTTGATAACCGGCGCTTCTTCCGGAATGGGTGAGCAGATTGCTTATCAGGCTGCAAAGAAAGGCGCCATCGTTATAGGTTGTGCGCGCCGGATAGAAAAGCTGGAAGAAGTGGTGGCAACTTGTCGAAGGATATCGGGGAATGACGCATATGCTTTTCAGGTTGACGTATCGATTCCGAATCAGATTGAGCGTGTCGTTGAAAAAGTCGAATCAAGCATCGGACCGATTGACGTCTTGGTAAACGATGCAGGTTTTGGATTGATGAAAGAGGCTTTGGACTTTGACATGGCAATTGCCGAAAGAATGTTTCGCGTGAACGTTTTAGGATTGATGTATATGTCCAAATACGTCGCGCTTCATATGGCCGAACGAAGGCGTGGCGCGATTATCAACATTGCATCGATTGCCGGGAAGATCGCAACGCCTAAGGCCTCCGTTTATTCTGCAACAAAATTTGCGGTGTTGGGATATTCAAACGCGCTTCGTTTGGAGTTAAAACCTTTGGGAATCAGTGTCCTGACTGTAAATCCGGGACCCGTAAGAACCGATTTCTTTGATATTGCCGATGAGTCAGGACATTACCTTGATTCAATCGGGGCGCTTTCTCTTAACCCGGAAATCGTTGCCGAAAAAGTCGTCAAATCGATCGGAACGTCTAGAAGAGAGCTGAATCTGCCTGAATATATGCAGTTGGCTCATCATCTTTATGAGTTGTGCCCTCGCCTTGGCGACTATTTGGCAGGCGGAATTTTCAACAAAAAATAATTCATAGGGGGATTATTATGAAAAAACAAGGAAGATTGATCCTGGTTATCGTCTTATTGCTGATTGTTGTCATTTTCTCCTGGCTCAACGTCAGGAACGTGACCGTCAGTTTCGGTTTTACTAAAGTGACGATGCCGTTAGTGATTTTGCTCGTGCTCGCGATTTTGATTGGTGCGATAATTGCAGCTTCTTTGTCCGTTTCAACGATCATGTCTCAAAAAAAGAAAATCAATGAGCTTGAAAAAAGCCTTAAAGCCAATCAGACGATGAGACGCACCGATGCTTCAACAACAAGTACAAAATAGATAATTGAGGGATTAGTTTGATTGATTCAAGATACGAATGGAAAAAGAGACCGCAAACTGATCAGGATCAAACGAAAAAATTAGCCGAGGCACTAAATTTGTCAGAGCTGGTGGCCGAAATCTTGATTAATCGCGGTTATGATACAAAAGAAAAAGCAGAGAATTTTTTAAAACCAGGGCCGGAAAATCTGTACGATCCTTATTTGATGCATGATATGAAAAAAGGAACCGACAGAATCAGGACCGCAATTGTTGAGGGACAAAAAATTACGGTTTATGGCGATTATGATGCTGACGGATTGACGAGCACGTCAATCATGTATGAAGCATTAACGCAGCTGGGGGCGGAATGCGACTATTATATTCCGAATCGCTTTGATGACGGCTATGGCCCAAACAAAGACGTTTACAAACGTTTGATTGACAACGGAACTCAATTAATCGTGACCGTCGATAACGGGGTTGCAGGTCATGAGGCAATTGAATTTGCCAAAGAACAAGGCGTTGACGTCGTAATTACCGATCATCACGAATTGCCGCAAGAGCTGCCGGATGCGTATGCGATTATTCATCCGAAAATTCCGAATGATGACGGGGACTATCCTTTTGGAGGACTGTCCGGTGCCGGAGTAGCATTCAAGGCGGCAACGGCATTGCTTGAAGAGATTCCGCAAGAAGCTTTGGATCTTTGTGCGATAGGAACCGTTGCTGATTTGGTTCCGTTGGTTGATGAAAATCGCGTTCTTGTCAAGTACGGGTTGGAGGCTTTGCGTTCAACGGAACGGATAGGACTGCTTGCTTTATATGAAGAATGCGGATTAAAGCAAGATGAAGTCGATGAAGAAACGATTGGGTTCGGTATTGCGCCAAATCTTAACGCCTTGGGGAGAATTTCTGATGCGACAGTTGGGGTAGAGCTGTTGACGACAATGGATGAACAAAGGGCTTCAGAAATTGCAAAAAACGTGCTTCAGCAAAATATTGAACGTCAAAATCTTGTCAAAGACATAACTGCCCAGGCACAAGATCTTTTGAACGAAGAATCAAAAAATCATCTTGTGAATCTTGTTTGGGGTGAAAAATGGCATGAAGGCGTTCTGGGCATTGTTGCCAGTCGTTTGGTCGAATCAACCGGGAAACCGACGATCGTTTTGGGCGTTAATCGCGATTCCGGTCTTGCCAAGGGGTCAGGTCGTTCCGTTGAAGCGTTCAACCTTTTTGATGCATTGGATGGACACCGCGATCTTTTGGAAAAATTCGGTGGTCATCACATGGCATGCGGGCTGACCGTTTCAGCGGATGAACTTCCGAAGCTTCAAGAAATTCTTGACCAGGAAGCCAAAAATCAAAATTTGGAATCTGCAGCAAAACAAGCGAAAATTTTGGACGGTGACATTGATTTAAGCGAGATTAATCCTGAAATGATTCAGGAACTCAGCGTAATTGGTCCGTTCGGGACGAACAATCCCAAACCTGTTTTTTCATATCGGGGATATGTCGTCGAAGATGCAAAGCCGATGGGAAACGGAAATCACTTGAGATTAAATCTCTTAAATGATGAGCGGACAGTGAAAGTAGCGGCCGTTTGTTTTGGGGTCGGCAGCAAGATTGCCGAACTTTTAGCAAATCCTGAAGCGATTAAGTTTATCGGATCGTTGTCGATCAACGTTTGGCAAAATCAGCGCTATCCGCAAATCATGATTGAAGATTTAAAGAAAACTGGTATCTCGGTTGAGCTTTTAAGAACCAATAGGCTGAAACAATCAATGTTTGCTGATAATATGACTTATGTTTTTTTCACAAAAGAATTATATGGAAAAGCCAAGCCTTATCTTTCAAAGGGGGCAAAAAGCGTGCTTGTCTGCAGAAATATGGATGCCGTTTCGGCAGACAAGGTTGCTTTTGTCGATTGTCCGATCAATTACGCACAGCTGATGCATGGAATAAAGCATATCAAAGCCAAGAGCGTGCGCGCTATTTTTTACCAAAATGACAATGTGTATATAGACGGAATTCCTTCACGCGAGGTTTTTGCCCAAGTGTATCGTAAGATCCGTAATTTGGATAATTATCCGATTACTAAAAACCTTGACAGGATCAGCGCGTATTTTAAAATAAAGAAATCGGATTTGATTTTCATATTAAAGGTGTTTTTTGACGCTGGATTTGTTAAAATAGAAAATGGGTCTTTAAGTGGGATGAAGCAAATTAAGCACCATAATCTTGAAGACACCAAAACTTACCAGGCGCGTAAAAAGCGCATGGAAGTGGAACGGCTGCTTATAGCTGGTTCAGAAGCCGACGTGAAAGCCTGGCTTCTTCAAAACATGCAGTAATTGCAGCTGTTGGTGAAAGGAAGATTTACAAAATGGCATTAGATTTAAACAACTACATCGCAAGCATCCCGGATTATCCTGAAAAAGGAATTATTTTCCGAGATGTTACTCCATTAATGGCTGACGGTGAAGCATATCGTCAAGCAACGGACAGAATCGTTCAGTTTGCAAAGGACAAGGGCGTTGAAATGGTCGTGTGTCCCGAAGCCAGAGGCTTTATCATCGGATGTCCCGTTGCATATGAACTCGGTGTTGGTTTTGCGCCTGCAAGAAAAGCCGGAAAGCTCCCAAGAGAAACGGTTGAGGCTAAGTATACGCTTGAATATGGTACTTCAGCGCTTTATATGCATAAGGATGCAATCAAACCGGGGCAAAAAGTCTTGGTCATAGATGACTTGCTTGCAACCGGCGGCACGATCGGTGCGACGATTGATCTTGTCAATCAGCTTGGCGGTGAAGTTGTTGGGTGTGCCTTTATTATTGAGCTCAAAGCCTTGAACGGTCGCGAAAAGCTTAAAGGCTATGATACTTTGGCGTTGTTGGAATATTAGCAATTAAAACGACATTGGCGAGGCGGAAGGACTTTTGGTCATTCCGCCTTTTTTGAAAGGGTGAACCGTCACAATGAAGAAACAAACTTTTGCGGTTATCGGATTGGGACGTTTTGGAGGAAGCGTCTGCAAAACTTTGGCCGATGCGGGACAAGAAGTTTTGGCAATTGACAAATACGAATCTCGTGTCAATGATTATAAAGATATTGCGACTCAAGCCGTTGTAGCTGATGCACAGGATGAAGACGTGCTTCGTTCGCTTGGAATCAGAAACGTTGACCACGTAATCGTTGCAATCGGTGAAGATATTCAGGCAAGCATTTTAGTAACTTTGATGGTCAAAGAACAGGGCGTTAAATATGTCACGGCCAAAGCTCAAAATGAGTATCATGCAAAAGTGCTGGAGAAATTAGGCGTTGATCGGGTAGTTCATCCTGAACGCGACATGGGGGTTCGTATTGGTCGGAGTTTGACATCAAAAAACATGGTTGACTATCTTGATCTGGACGCCAATTTCAAATTGGCGGAGATATTGATTACAAATCCAGAGTTTGTCGGCAAATCATTGGCTGAAATGGATTTTCGCGATCGCTACGGGCTGAATGTCATTGCTTTGGCACATAGCAGACAAGAGATGGTGCTTCCGTCTGCCGGAGACGTTTTGACTGAAAATGACAGCATTTTGGTTGCCGGACCGACAAGAGCGATTGATAAATTTGAAGAATTGATGCAGAAAGGAAAATAGCTGAAAAGCGATTTCTGCTGCTGCATTTTATGGACGATGTTCTGAAGAAGCATTTTTATGATAAATTAAAAAGACAGTGCCGCACGTCAGGCGTGACACTGTCTTTTTGCTGTCTTATTTGCGCTTTCTCTGTTTTCCGGCATTACGATTGGCTTTTGCATGTTTTTTTGCAACGTCTGCTTTTGACGGAGCAGGTTTTTTCGGCAAGACGACCTTCTTAGGCGGAGTCTTTTTGAGTTCTTCAGCGATCTGCTGTTTGATTTTTGGCCGCATTGCATTGATAATCAATGTTTGTATGCAGGCGAACACGCCGCCGACGAAAAAGTATAGTCCAAGTCCGGCAGGTGAAACAAAAGTCATTACCGTAATCATTACAGGACTCATGAACATCATCATTTGCATTTGTTTGCGCTGTTCTTTAGGCATGCTGAGCATGGAGATCCATCCTTGCAAAGCATAGGCCGCAAATGAAAGTATCGTTAAGATAATGCTGCTGTGCCCTAGGTTTATGCCGTAGAAATATGATTTGGAAAGTTCAGGCGAATACTGGATGGCAGCATACAGAGCGGCAAAAATCGGCATCTGAATCAAGAGAGGCAGGCATCCGATTCCGCCGGTCATTGAAATGCCGTTATCACGGTAAAGCGACATGAGTTCCTGACTGATTGCCATTTTTTCAGCGTCTGTTTGTGCTGCTTGTTGGCGCTTGGCGATATCATCCATCAATGGTTTGAGATGACTGATTTTTTCTTGCTGAATCGTTGCGTTTCTTGATTGTTTCAGCATGACGGGCATTAAAATCAAACGGACGACGAACGTCAGCAAGATAATTGCCCACCCAAGGCTTCCACCCATGAGGTTTGAAAGCCAAACCAGGAAATGCTGCGTCGGAACAGCCATGTGGTCATATACAAATCCGTATGGTTTTCCTGAACTCGTACGTTGAACACAACCGGACAAGACAACAGAAGCTGCAGTCAAAGTCGTGGCAATGGCCAACAATTTCTTCTTTTTCAAAGTATCATTATCCTTTCATAATTACAGGTATCCTTATAAATATATCTTAAAAAATGAATATTTTCAAGTTCAGCGATACATGACGCTGAAACGAGAGTATTCCTTTGGTTTCATCTCTGAAACATCCATCTCATCAACACGTCCTGCCGGAGAAGGAGAAGATTCTACCCCGGCAATAAATTGTTCCAAAGAAGCTTCGTCAGTGCTTTGCGCTTCGATATAGACCGATCCGTCAGGCATGTTGACGACTTTTCCTTTGATTTTCAATTCATCTGCCAACATCTTAGTGGTGTATCTGAAACCAACGCCTTGAACGAGGCCTTTGACAATAATTTTTACAGCTTTCAAAAAATCACCTCAAGCTAAATATCTTCAATCAAATTTTAACATTAAAGAATGCTGCAATTCAAAAGAAAACAACAGGGTAGTTGACCTTTAGGACATGTGATACAATTCTAGAAGAGAAAATGAAACGAGGTAAATGGTTCTAATGAAGATCGGAATAGACAAAATCGGCTTTTATACGTCAAACATGTATGTTGACATGACAGAATTGGCAAATGCAAGAAACGAAGATCCAAATAAGTACCTGATCGGAATCGGTCAGGAAAAAATGGCGGTCATCCCTCCGACGCAAGACTCGGTTACTCTGGGCGCAAACGCTGCATTTAAAATCCTGACGGAAGAAGACAAAAAAGCAATTGATCTGGTTATTTTTGCAACTGAATCAGGCATCGACAATTCAAAATCAGGCGCAGTGTATGTCAGTCGCTTGCTTGGCCTTTCGCCTTATCTTAGGGCCGTAGAGTTAAAACAGGCATGCTATGGAGCAACTGCAGCTTTGCAGCTTGCAAAAGGCCACGTGGCGCTCAATCCGGATAAAAAAGCACTTGTGATCGGTTCTGACATCGCGCGCTATGGTCTGCACACGAAAGGCGAACCTACGCAAGGAGGCGGTGCGTGCGCAATGATTGTAGGACAAAATCCGCGCATTTTGGAGCTTGAAGAAACGAGTGCGTGCTACATGGAAGACGTGATGGATTTCTGGCGTCCGTTCAATCATACCGAGGCGCTCGTCAATGGCAAATTTTCTGCAAATATCTATGTTGATTTCTTCAAAAAAGTTTTTTCGATATATCGGGAAAAAACTGGTGCCAAGCTTGAAGATTTTGCCGCTTTGCTGTTTCATTTGCCGTACACTAAGCAAGGACTTAAGGGATTGCGTGCTGCCATTGAAGGTGCGGATCCCAAAATCAGCTCGGAGCTTTCGCGTCAATTCGAGTTTTCAAGAAAGTACGGGAGACTTGTCGGCAATTTGTATACGGGTTCGCTTTATTTGAGCCTTCTTTCCTTGTTAAACAATTCAGACAGTCTCAGAGCAAATCAGCGTTTGGGAATGTTCAGCTACGGATCGGGAGCGCAAGGCGAATTTTTCACTGGAAGACTTGTTCCCGGATTTGAAAAAATGCTTGATAAAACAGGCTATGAAGAGATGCTCGAAAAAAGGGAAAAAATTTCCGTTTCAGAATATGAAAAAGTTTTTTCTTCGCTTGAGATGCGTGCAGAAAATCTTGAATTAAACATTGACGATGATCCGGCGGTATTTGTTTTCGCAGGAATTGAAGAATATTCAAGAAAATATTTAAAAAAATAAAATAAATTCCCCTTTATTTGCGTCTTTATCAGTATAGGAACTTATAAAGGGGGATTTTTAAATGACTGTTTTAAAAGAGGAGTTTTCAAATAAATTAGGCCGTTTGTTCAGCCTCAGCCTGCGAATCAAGCAAGAATACGAGTATTTAACGGAAAACATGGACTGCACGCATGCAAGAGACATCCTTGCGCGCAAATACTTTAATCGTGCCAACGGCAAACATGATGAAAGTTTTTATCTGACGGTGACGGCATCGCTTGACTTTTTGATTGAGAATCGTTTCCCGGAAGGCGGATTGGCAAGCGCTGTACCGATGACTGAAACTGATATAGTTTTTGTCAACGAGGAAAACATGGTGTCTCCTGTCAAATTCACTCAAAAATCTCATTCCGTCTATCCTTTCGAACCTTTGATCTTAAGACTTTCAAAACGCAATCTCTTTGAAACCAATGATGGTTTTCATTATCCTTACTTCAATCATTTGAGCAAAAAACAGATTCGTAATTTTAAACAAAGGTTTGGAAAAAATGCCATGGAATATTATCATGCCATGCTGATCGAAAAATTGTTAAAATACAGGCGGGTTTTCGTTTGCGTCATCGTCGAAGAAGATGCGACCGATCGATATCTTGGAGAGCAGTCTGCATTCGGCGCAATGGTCGCATTGACATGTCAACGTGAAAAAATTCCGTGCAAGCTGTTTTTTTGTGTCGGCGACGGAGTTGTTGACTCGATTATTCCGGAAATTGATGATTCGGGGGAAATGTCCGCATGATTCTTAAATTTTCATCCTTAATCTAAAAATATCGTTAAATTAAACGCCAGAATTTTGTTTTTTGAGCTATTAACGATAAAATAGTATTATGAATACTGTATTTATGAAGCGAGGGGAAAAAGATGGATAACTCAAACCAATTTGTTTTGGCTGATCATAAACAGGCAACGATCGATTTGACAAATGAAATCAAAAATAAACTGGACTACTTGCAGTCGTTAGGAAGGGCGGTCCAGGCACAGGACGATCGCCTGGTTTATCAGCTGATCGACAGTGAAAAATATTCAACTGAAATTTTGAAAGCACGACATTCATCGTATGACAAATCGAACGAACGTCTTGTTGAAGATGCATACGGTCTTGTCAGCGAATATCTCAGCAGTAACCTGATTGGGTTTTTGCGTGAACGATATCCGTTCTTTTATTTTGAGGAAACGGAAACGGGAAAGTTTCAATTTTACTTCGGAAACTGGTGGGGACGTCGTTTGTTCGGAACGCTCGATGTTTTGAACGTTAAATTTAATTTTGATGAAAATGAATATCAAAAACTTGCTCGTTCTTTTGAATTTGAAGCAGAAAACAAACGATTGAACACCGACACGATCGAACGACTTTCTCAAGAAAACGATGAATTGCAAGAGCTGCTTGATTCTCAGAGCAACCGTGAAGCGGAAAAGGAACGAATGCGAAAGAAGCTGAAACAGCTTAATCAGGAAAAGGTGATGCCATGGGATGCCGGCAAACAAAGGGAAATGAAACAAAGACTGACCGATGAACTCAGTCGAATTGCAGAAATTGACGAAAAAGCGGCCAATGGTTATCAGCGAATCCATGAAAATGAAAAGCGGGTTTTGGAACTTTCAAAAGAAGATACTTTGCTTGGTTATGAAAAACAAAGCATCATTGCCAAATTCGGAAGTTTTGAGAACTTTAAAGAAAAGAATGCCGCTTTGTATCGTGATTACATTACTGATTTGATTGCGACGGGAAATCGGAGGAATTAATGATGAGTGAATATGAAAATCCTACAATAACGTTTTATCCGCATGAGTCTGAATTTGACGTAACTCCTGAAGAACAAAAGCCTGCGCTTTCGACCAATGAGCGTTTGATGAATTATAACGGCAGATTAAAAGAAAGTCTAAACAACGGAATCCGTTTTACCGAGGTCTTTGATACGCTGATTAATACGACCGATCTGAATGAATTGTTTCAATCGATCAAAACGCTTGCTTCATATCAGCTTGATGATGATTATCTGGTTTATCCGATTCAGTACAGTCGTGCCGACTTTTACTTGATTTTCATCAATCGTTTGCTCAGTTTGAACGATAAGGAAACGGTTATTTTGATGTCGAGCGAAAAAGACAGGGCCTTGTATCATGAATTTCCGGGAATCAATGCTTGCGGCAGATTTAAATTCAAAGTTGATTCTGCAGATGAGCAGCGAGCATTCTACATTGACGAACGGACGGGCCTGAGCTTGTTTTATATCGATTTTTCAGACAAGGTTCTGTATTTCAACAGTCGCGATATTGTGGAGCTGCTTATTGCAAATGATGCAGAAAACAACAAGGAAGATTTGATTCGTTTTGAAAAGTATCTCGTTTCGATCGGAGAATGCGTTGAACAAGCTTACGGATACGAAGTTGATTTCAATCTGCTCAATGCAAGAAGGAATGCCGTTTATCCGATTGTTTCCGAAACGGAGCCCGAAGTTGCATTGGATCGCCTGTTTATCATGGGTTCAGAAGCAGGATGCATGCTTAAATCCGGCATGAACGGCGAAGCAATCATGAATTTGTCAGACAGCGTCGTCTTGACTTTGTTTGATGAAAATCTTGCCGGCGGAAATTCTCCGAAATGGGTCATTACCGTCAAAGATGATGAAGACAAGATTTCTTTCTTTGATTTGCTGGTCAGATATGATTTCTTTAAAGACTGGTATCTTGAAAATCTCCAAAGCGTTGAAATCAGACGCGCAAGATGTTTTTGGAAAAAAGACGATGGTGAAGCATGATGGATTTTGCAAAAATGGCTAAAGATGCGCTTCACGTTTACCCAAGAAGGGTTTTGCCCGTATCAAGATACAGCGACCAGGAAAGAATAAACGGGTTATATGCGGATTTGACCTGCAGTTGGTGTGATTTGATCGAAGCGTCAGGAAAAGCCGATGATAAAGAAACCGTTTATGATGCTTTTTCTTCCGTTATGCTAGGTTTTTTCATGATTTCAAACGAACAGAAGACGACATATAAGCTGTTGATGACAAAAGAGGAACTGGACAGCATGAAAGGCAAATGGAAGAGCGCATCTTTTAATGCGGTTTGTCTGATTATGCAGCAGCAGCTTTTAAAAAGCCATTTTGAGCATAAAATTGATGCTTTTGTTCGTGCTTGGCATATTGCTTTGAAATTCGGGTTGACCGATCTGGGTTTGGATGAAGCAGTGATTGTCAAACACTATGACAATTTAATCAGGTAAGATGAGCCTTGCTGATTGAAAAATCGGCAAGGCTTTTGATGTTCGGATGTAAAAAGCGATCCAATCTTTTTGAAATAAACCAAATCTACGGCTTTCTTGCTATGATTACCGCCCTATATTATAATTAAATGTTAGAGACTATTTTAAGAAAGTAGGAAGAACTGAATGGATTTTGAACAAATGAAGGAGCGCCAAAAACACATTCGGAATTTTTCGATTGTGGCACACATCGATCACGGCAAGTCGACGTTGGCGGACCGCATCCTTGAATTGACGGATACGGTTTCAAAGCGTGAAATGAAAGATCAGCTGCTCGATTCGATGGATTTGGAACGTGAGCGCGGGATTACGATTAAATTAAATGCAGTTGAATTGCATTACAAAGCCCAAAATGGCGAAACGTATATTTTTCATTTGATCGATACGCCTGGACATGTCGATTTCTCATATGAAGTTTCAAGATCCCTTGCTGCCTGCGAAGGAGCAGTTCTTGTTGTTGATGCCGCCCAAGGAGTTGAAGCGCAGACGTTGGCCAACGTTTATCTTGCACTGGATGACGATTTGGAAATCGTGCCCGTAATCAACAAAATCGATTTGCCGTCTGCCGAACCGGAAAAAGTTCGCCAGGAAATCGAGGACGTGATCGGTCTCGATGCATCAGAAGCGGTTCTTGCTTCTGCAAAGGCGGGAATCGGAATCGAAGAGATGCTCGAACAGATCGTGTCAAAGGTTCCGGCACCGAACGGCGATTTGAAAGCGCCTTTGAAGGCCTTGATTTTCGATTCCGTCTATGATGATTATCGTGGAGTTGTTTTGAGCATTCGCGTAGTTGAAGGCACCGTCAAACCAGGTGATCGCATCAGACTAATGAACAGCGGCGCAGAGTATGAGGTTGTAGAAGTCGGGGTCAATTCCCCCAAACCTTTGAAACGCGATTATTTGATGGCAGGTGACGTTGGCTATCTTACGGCCAGCATCAAGGATATTCAGGATACGCGCGTCGGTGATACGGTGACGAATGCCGATAACCCGACCGATAAGCCTTTGTCAGGATATCGTGAAATGAATCCGATGGTTTATTCAGGCCTTTATCCGACCGACAATGCCAAGTATAACGATTTGCGAGAAGCACTGGAGAAGCTCAAATTAAATGATGCAGCGCTTGAATTCGAACCGGAAACATCTCAAGCTCTGGGATTTGGATTCAGGTGTGGTTTCTTGGGGCTGCTGCACATGGATGTCATTCAGGAGCGTTTGGAACGTGAATTTGGCATGGATCTGATTACGACGGCACCTTCCGTCACCTATGACGTTGAATTGACGGACGGAAGTCATATCAGCGTCACGAACCCTTCCGAAATGCCGGAAGCGCCTAAGATCAGACAAATCAACGAGCCTTTCGTCAAAGCTGAAGTCATGGTTCCAAACGAATACGTCGGAGCCGTAATGGAGCTTTGTCAACGTAAGCGCGGCAATTTCAAGACCATGGAATATTTGGACGATTATCGCGTCAACGTGATTTATGAAATGCCGCTTTCAGAAATTATTTTTGATTTCTTTGACAAATTAAAATCCAGCACTCGCGGTTACGCATCGCTTGATTATGAGCTTGACGGAACACGACCGAGCGATCTGGTCAAAATCGACATCTTGCTCAACGGTCACAAAGTCGACGCATTGAGTTTCATTTCGCACAGAGAGTTTGCGCCGCAGCGCGCCAGAGTAATTACCGACAAGCTTAAGACGATTATTCCGCGTCAAAACTTTGAAATTCCGATTCAGGCTGCAATCGGAGCCAAAATCATTGCCAGAACAAACATCAAAGCCTACCGCAAGGACGTTACGGCAAGGATTCATACCGGTGACCCCGACAGACGCGCCAAGCTGCTCGATAAGCAAAAGCGCGGCAAGAAACGCATGAAAGCCGTCGGTCGAGTGGTTGTTCCGCAAGAAGCCTTCATGGCAGTTCTCAAAACTGATGAAGAGGTCAAGTAAAGGGGGATAAAATTGGACGCACGTCAATTATCAAAACGCTTGGAAGAAGTCGCCTCTTTTGTGCCTGACGGGGCGCGTTTGGCCGATATCGGCTCAGATCATGCTTATCTGCCGGCTTATCTTGCCTTGAACGGAAAAATCGCATTTGCAGTTGCGGGCGAAGTCGTCAAGGGACCTTTTGAAAATGCACAGCATGAAATCAAAAAAGAAGGTCTTGAAGCAAAAGTCAAAGCACGTCTGGCAAACGGACTGGCAGCAATTGAAGCAAACGATCAGATAGATACCGTTACAATCTGCGGAATGGGCGGACCGCTCATCTGCGAGATTCTTGAAAGCGGCAAGGAAAAGCTTGCAAATCATCCATTGCTGATTTTGCAGCCGAATGTCGGCGAAGAAAACGTCAGAGTTTTTTTGCAAAAAAACGGATATTGGATTGAAGACGAACGAATTCTTGAAGAAGACGGGCATACGTATGAAATCATCGTTGGCAGATATCATGGCGAAAAACAGTCGTTGACGAAAGAAGAGCTCATGTTTGGGCCGTTTTTGATGAGGAATCAAAGCCCTGTATTTGTCAGAAAATGGCAAAAAGAGATTGAAAAGATCAACAAGGTTTTGAGTCAGCTGCAAAAAGCAAATCAGGTTCCTGTTGAAAAGAAGCGGGAACTTGAAACGGAAATCAAACGAATCGAAGGTGTCATCAATGGTTAAAGTCAAAGAAATCGTCAACCGCTTTTACCGCTTTGCGCCGCGTTTTATTGCCGAGCCGAACGATCCTGTCGGATTGCAGCTCGGAGACATGGAACATGAGGTCAAAAAGATGATGCTGACGCTTGACGTCAGACCGGATGTCGTCAAAGAAGCAATAGAAAATGACGTCGACTTCATTTTTGCACACCATCCGGCAATGTTTGTGCCCGTTCATCAAATCGACTTGAGCAATCCGCAGCAGAAGATGTATGCTGATATCTTAAAACATGGGATTACCGTTTTTGGAGCGCATACGCTGCTTGACAATGCCAATGGCGGGACAAGTGACTGGCTTGCCGAAGATTTAGGTCTGAAAGATTGCGAAATTTTGCTTTCGGAAAAGCAGGAGACTTGGTATAAGTTGGCTGTTTTCGTACCTGAAAACGATGCTGAAAAACTGAGGAACGCTTTAGGCGCAGCTGGTGCCGGCAAGCTGGGCAACTATTCTCATTGCTCGTATTCGCTCAAGGGAACGGGACGTTTCTTGCCTGAGGATGCCGCAAATCCTTATATCGGCACTCCCGGCAAAGCAGAAGAGGTTGCAGAACAAAAAGTTGAAGTCGTTTTTCCGGCTCATCTGAAAGAAAAAGTCTTGGATGCGATGCGAAAAAATCATCCGTATGAAGAAATCGCCTTCGACCTTTACCGTGTTGAAGGATTAGGCGAGAAGTACGGAATGGGGCGAATCGGCAATTTGATACATCCGATGACCGTCAAGGAATACGCTGAATTTGCCAAAAAAGCACTAAACGTCGAAGGGGTGCGTCTGATTGCCAAAGATCAAAACAAGCTGGTCAAGAAGGTCGCCGTTTTAGGCGGATCAGGTTCCAAATTTTATGGCGATGCGCTGAAAAAAGGCGCTGACGTCTATGTTACGGGCGACGTGACGTATCATACGGCGCACGACATCTATGAATCGGGGCTGGCCGTGATCGATCCGGGACATTATTTCGAATCCGTTTGCAAATATCGTTTGACGGACATTTTCAAAAATTGGACAAAAGAGGAAAATTGGCCGATTGAAGTCATGACGTCAAGAATTAATACGAATCCGTTTAAATTGATTTAAAAAAATTTATGCATAGAAAGGGTTTTTAAAATGACAAAATATGAAACGCTTGTACCACGCTTTATCAAATACGTAAAAAAGGAAACTCGTTCCGATGAAAATTCGACAACGGTGCCTTCAACGGCAACGCAGGTCGAATTTGCCAAGGAAATTGCCGAAGAGCTCAAGAATTTGGGCATGTCAAATGTTCGAATCTCGCCTGAAAGCGGCTATGTTTTTGCAACGCTTGAAAGCAATCTGGACAAGGACGTCAAAAAAGTCGGCTTTATCGCGCACATGGATACGGCCGATTTCAACGCGACAAACGTCAATCCGCAGATCGTTGAAAATTATGACGGCAAAAGCGACATCAAGCTTGATCATGACGGCAAATACGTTTTGACGACTTCCGAATTTCCGAATCTTAAAAATTACAAGGGACACAATCTGATTACGACGGACGGCACGACGCTTTTAGGTGCCGACGACAAAGCCGGCGTGGCCGAAATCGTAACGGCAATCGAATACCTGACGAATCATCCTGAAATCAAGCACGGCGAAATCGAAGTCGGAATCGGACCTGATGAAGAAATCGGGACCGGCGCCGACCGTTTTGACGTCAAGGATTTTGGAGCGGATATCGCATATACGGTTGACGGCGGACCTTTGGGAGAATTGGAATATGAAACGTTTAACGCTGCTGCAGCCAAGATGACGTTCATCGGCAAGGACGTTCACCCCGCAACGGCCAAGGGCGTGATGGTCAATGCCATTCAGCTTGCGATGGATTTTCATGCAGCGCTTCCTGAAGACGAGGTTCCTGAAAAAACGGAAGGAAGAGAGGGCTTCTATCACGTTTTGTCGATTGACGGAACCGTTGATGAAGCACACAGCCAGTATATCGTGCGCGACCATGATCGTGAAAAATTTGAAGAAAGAAAGCAAGTGATGAAAGATATCGTCGAGAAGATGAATGCAGATCTTGGCGAAGAACGCGTCGTCATGAACATGTTTGACCAGTATTACAACATGCGCGAAGTAATCGAAAAGGATATGACGGTTGTTGATCTTGCCAAAAAAGCCATGGAAAATCTTGACATCGCACCGGTCATCTATCCTGTTCGAGGAGGCACCGACGGATCAAAGATTTCATTTATGGGCCTGCCGACGCCGAACCTTTTTGCCGGTGGCGAAAACATGCATGCGCGTTACGAATACGTTTCAGAACAGGTTATGGAAAAAGCTGCGGACGTCTTGCTTGAAATCGTGAAGCTGGTTGCGGAAGATTAATCGTCTGTAAAATTCAGCGTCGCAATTCGAGGTGGAAAATGAACGAATGGAAGAACAGGTTCTCTTCGCTGACGATTCAGATGGCTGGCAGTATTTTGCGCACCATGAAAGAGATTCCGCTTGTCAGCGTTGACGACAGAAACATATTTTTTACGGCGGTCTTCAGTCAAAATATCAAGACAACCGTCACGCTGACGGAAGAAAGAAACGACATCGAACAATCGACCTGCCAGTGCGGTCGCAGGAATTGCATTCATTTGGCGATGCTGATGACTATTCTTGAGCATAAAAAATTGCTTGGAGAGGACAATTCTTCTGAAAGCAGGAATTTCGATAAAAGCACGTTTAAATGGCTGAGAGATTGGGATGAAGAAACTTATTACTATAATCTTCCCAAGCTCTTTTCCGACCTTCCGTTCAGCGAATATGACTGGAACCAAGCCCTTAAAAAGCGTGATGAAAACGCTGCTTGGTGTCATTTTGAAATCAAAAACGGCTGTTTTTGCATGACCATGGACAGAGGTTGGGGAATCGTTGAAATTCGTTTCAACCGAGAAAAAATCGTCAGTTACGACTGTTATAGCAATCCTGGCGATTGGTGCAAACATTTGACTGAGTGCTGCGTAATGGTTGCAGAGGCTGTTTTGGAAAACAACGTCAATCCCGAAGAAGAAACGTTCGGCAAAGATTTCGTCTGCATGGATCTTGGAGGAGAAAAAAAGACGCCGACGCTGAAATTGTATCCGGAAATCTCCAAAAAATATACCAATGATTACGATGAATTGTCATTCAGGGTTGGAAGAATCGATGAGAAAAGAAGTTTTGTCGTTAAGGACATCAAAGATTTTTATGAAAAGCTTGTCGCTGAGGATGAGTATCAGATTACGCCCAACAAATCGATTTTTTTTGATGAAGAAAGCTTGAACGAGCAGGATGAAGAACTGATCAGGTTCGCATACAATGAAAAAATCGAAGATGATTACGTGCGCGGCTATTCCAGGATCGAATCAAAGGCGCTTGCGATGTCGTCTCCAAGATATGATGGCTTGTTCGACAGGGCAAAAACGGTAAAAATCGATAAAAACGTCTATTTCAAAAAAGATGGCGAATTTGATTTTTTGTTCGAATGCAAAAGAGATGACAAAAGAAACGGCTATCACTTTCTTTACTCATTTCCGTCGAAGATGATTGAAGGGTCAGAGCGAATCTATTATTTTGATCGCAACGATTTTTCCATGTGCGGAAGCAGCGTTACCGATACAAAGAGAAGACTTATCAGAAAACTTGAAAAATATTGTGCATATCCCGGAGAAAGACAGGACATCTTTATCAGTGATGCGAACAAACATGAATTGAGCGATCTGATCGAAAAAATCGAAAAATTGGGAATGAAAGTCGAAGGAAAGCCTGAACTTTCAGAAGATGAGGCAAAGAAACCAGAAGTTTCCTATTATTTCGATGCTGATAAGGAAAATTTCTTCTGCAAGGTCGAATGCACGTACGGTGGTGAGCACTATCCGATCGAGCTGAACGATTTCGGAATAATCAAAGGTCAGAAAAATCGAAAGCGCAACGAATATTTTGAAAAAAAGGCAATCGAACATTTGCGCGGCAAGTTTGTTTTTGATGAAGAAGCTTTCGTCACGGAACGCGACACGGAAAATACTGAGATGATTTTTGAAAGATTGCTTCCAAAACTGAAGAAAACAGGCAGTGTCATGGGAACGAGGGCCTTTCAAAATGCCCACATTTACCGCCATCCTAAATTTAGCGTCGGTTTGTCGTTTAACAACGATTTGCTGAACATTGAAGTGACCAGCTCTGATTTTTCGCCGGAAGAACTGGCCGAAATTTTAGGCAGCTATACGCCCCAAAAGAAATTCTATGTGCTTAAAACGGGGAAGAGGCTCAAATTTGACGATGAAGACAAAACGTTTGAAGAATTATTTAAAACGATGAACATGATCGGTGCAACGCCCGAAGAATTTGTTAAAGGCAAGCTTGATCTGCCGCTTTATCGTGCCTTTTATTTGGAATCAGTGCTTCAGGAAAAAGAAAGATTGGCCGTTTCTTCCGATGAGCGAATCAAAAGCTTTGTAGAGAGTTTTGAAAGCTTTACGGAAGAACAACTGCCTCTTCCCTCGGGATTGAACGCCAAACTGCGTCCTTATCAAGAAGAGGGCTATCGATGGCTGGCTTCGCTTGCGAACGGAAATTTCGGCGGAATCCTGGCCGATGAAATGGGGCTTGGCAAGACTTTGCAGACAATCACTCTTTTGTTGGCCGCCAAAGACGACAAAATCAGTCAGGTCAGTTCCGGTCAGGCTTTAATCGTGACACCGGCTGCCTTACTCTACAACTGGCAAAACGAGTTTGAAAACTTTGCGCCGACGCTCAAGACATTGGTGATCAATGGCACTAAAAAACAGCGTCACGATCTGCTTGCAGACGTTGCCGACTATGATATCGTTTTGACCACTTATGATCAGCTCAAGCGCGACTTTGAAGATTATCTCGAGCTTGAATTTGAATACGAAATCATTGATGAAGCTCAAAACATCAAAAACAGCACGACGCAGGTTTCGAAAGCAGTCAAAGCGATTGATGCCAAAACGCGCTTTGCTTTGACGGGGACGCCGATCGAAAATCGTTTGAGCGAGCTTTGGAGCATTTTTGATTACGTCATGCCGGGATATTTGTTCAGCTATAATGAATTCAGAGAACAGTTTGAACGTCCGATCATGATCGATGAAGAAAAAGGCATGCAGAAGGCTTTGATCAAGATGATTGTGCCGTTTGTGCTGCGCCGAAAAAAAAGCCAGGTTCTAAAAGACTTGCCAGAGAAGATTGAACGGCCATATTATGCTGAAATGTCTAAAAAACAGGCCGGCTTGTATCAGGCAATGGTTAATGAATTGAGAACGGAGCTCAGTCAAAAAAGTGCTGATGAATTCAAGCAGTCAAAGATTGAGATTTTGGCGAAACTGACCAAAATTCGACAGATTTGTTGCGACCCAAGTTTAGTCTATTCTGATTATGATGGAGAATCGGGCAAAACGGACACCTGCATGGAACTGATCGAATCGGCTCTTTCCGGGGGACACAGAATTATTGTTTTCTCGCAATTTGTTTCGATGCTTTCGATTCTTGAAAAGAAACTCAAACAAAGAAAGATTGAGTTCTATAAGATTGTCGGTGAAACACCTAAGGAAGAGCGATTCAAGATGGTCGAGGAGTTTAACCAAAACGACGTGCCGATTTTTTTGATTTCGCTGAAAGCAGGAGGGACGGGACTAAATCTTGTCGGGGCCGACGTCATCATTCACTATGACCCATGGTGGAATGAGGCGGCGCAAAATCAGGCTACGGACAGGGCGCATCGAATTGGTCAGACAAAAAACGTCTTGGTTTATAAGCTGATCGTCAAAGATACGATTGAAGAAAGAATTCTTAAAATGCAAGAGCAAAAATCAAAGCTTGCAGATGACATCTTGTCCGGCAAGGGCATGCAGAGCGGGATTATTGATAAGGATGATCTGATGAATCTGTTGTGAAACTAAAAAAAGGCTTTGAAAAAACTCTGTCTCAAATTGAAAAACCGGATGATTTGCAATTAATTGCAAATCTTATCCGGTTTTTTTGCGTATGTATGACGATCGCCTTCCATGATGAAAATCGTCGAAAATAGTGTGGCGGTACATTTGACTGAGAGCTTGCCGCTGACTTATCAGGCACTGCATTTGGCAAAATCACTGCCGGTTACGGACACATTGAGTAAAATGCAGGATTTGGCCGTAAAATTTGAATGAGATTTTGAATAAACTGGTTGATCAGCACCGTTTTAAAAAAGATAGCGCGTGAAAAATTGAAGAAAGTCCGGGCAATGTCAGTCGCTCATCGATCGTCTTCGTTTAATTCAAGAGAGAAAAGAGCCTTTTTTTCAGCCTCTTTTGGTTACAAGCAAACGGTAATGCCCTAAGCAATTTTATTGACAAAAAGTAAGTGCCAAATTATGATATAGATAACAAATTTCGATGGAAGGAAAGAATACGATGATAAAACGTTCAACGTGCAGAAATTGTTATTTAAATAAAGGCGGAATAATTTGTCAGATAAAGGTCTGTTGCAGAAACCATCCTGCAGAAGAAACTTTTAAATGACCTGTGCTTCCGTTTTGCATTGCGGAAAGCACGGGTCTTTTTTTAATCAGATAAGGGGTTTTTACTATGAATGATAAGAGAAAAAAACTATTTGCGGCATCAATAATGCTATTGATCGGGGCGGGAATTGCCGGATGCGCAAAATCAAGCGATGATGCGAGTCAAAAGCAGGTTTTGAAGCTTTCTGCAAGCGCTCCGCTTGATACGATCGATATTTCAAAAGCAACCGGATACGGACAAACAGGCAATATCTTTGAAAGTTTTTACCGTTTGGGAAAGGACGGGAAAGCAACTCCGGGATTGGCGAAATCCGGCAAAGTGTCAAAGGACGGACTGACGTGGACTTTTAAACTCAGGAATGCCAAATGGAGCAACGGTGACAAGATTACGGCTGACGATTTCGTCTATTCTTGGAGGAGGTCGATCGATCCGAAAACCGAATCCCCGTACGCATATTTGTTTTCAGGCGTCAAAAATGCTGATGAAATTGCGTCCGGAAAGTTGAGCACCGACAAGCTCGGCATCCAAGCGCTTGACAAAAATACCGTTCAGGTTGAGCTTGACAAGCCGATTGCCTATTTCAAAGTTCTGCTCGCTTATCCGCTTTTTGGACCGCAAAATCAAAAAGTCATTGAAAAATACGGTAAAAAATATGCAACGCGTTCAAAATATATGGTATATTCCGGTCCCTTCAAAATGACGGACTGGAACGGAACTTCCGATAAGTGGAATTTTGTCAAAAATGATCAATATTGGGACAAGGGTTCGGTCAAACTCAAAAAGATAACCTACAAGGTCGTCGAAAATACGAATACGGGCTATCAGCTTTATTCGCAGGATAAGTTAGATATGACGCCGCTTTCGAACCAACAGGTCAAAAGTTTGAAGAATAATTCCGAATTTAAGCAATATCCTTATTCATACGTTTCGTATCTTTCATATAACTTTCAAGCCAAAGATCCGACGGTCAAAAAAGCGCTTAATAACAGGAACATTCGCTTGGCCTTCTCGCTTGCGCTTGATCGAAAAGTATTGATCAATAAGGTTTTTGGCGATGGTTCCAGCCTTCCGACGGGCTTTGTCGCAAGAGATCTGGCGCATGATCCCAAAAACGGGGATGATTTTGCAAAAGAGCAGGCAGTTTCCGGCACCGTAAGCCACAATGAGGAAAAAGCCAGAAAATATTTTGAAAAAGGCATGAAAGAAATCGGTGCAAGCAAACTGACGGTGACGATTTTGGCCGCAAACGACAATGCCAATAACGGTCCATTGACTCAGTATCTGCAGTCTCAATATACGAAGGTGCTTCCGGGAATCAAAATCAATTTGGCCTCAATTCCTGGAAAAAGTGCTTTGGACAGAGCCCAAAGAGGCGATTATGATATTTACGTTTCTGGTTGGGGCGGAGACTTCAATGATCCGATTACATTCTTGCAGATTCCTCTGACTGGTACTTCATACAATTATGGCAAGTATTCGAATCCGAAATATGATGCTTTGATTAAAAAAGCAGAGGGTGAAGATGCAAATAACGAAGACAAGCGTTGGCAGGATCTGGTGTCAGCAGCTAAAATTTTCAATGCCGATCAAGGAGTGACGCCAATTTACCAACAGACTACGGCATATATGCAAAAAAAGAGCGTCAAAGGCATCATTCACAATACGGCCGGAACCCAGTGGAATTACAAGTACGCATATATCAAATAAGTTTTTCACGAGGCTTTGAAAAAACTCTGTCTCAAATTGAAAAACCGGATGATTTGCAATCAATCGCAAATCTTATCCGGTTTTTTTGCGTATGCATTACAATTCTCCTTCTATGATGGAAATAAGCCAAAAAGTCTGTTTTTATTTCCATGTATCAGAACGTCTCCAAATAGGCCATTTACGTGCAAATCTTAAAAAACGGCATTTTGCCCGTAAGCCATCTTGACGTATTGATTGAGCAGGCGATGCACAGTGCTGCATTTGACAAAAAATTCAGAGCGTTGATACTTCAGCATCTGCGCAATTTTTAAGGAAAGGTTAAAGTTTGACCTTTTTTGACCAATTTAAAACAAAAGTACCCCCATTTTGGATGAAACGTTGTAAAATTGACTTGTAAGAAAATTTGATCGGAGGGCTTTTTATGAGTGAAGAACCAAAATTTACTTCAGCGGTGCAGGACGCGCTTGCCGAGGCACAAAAAATTGCGGCTGCAAGACATCATCAAGCAATCGAAATTCCGCATCTATTCAAATTTTTAATTCAACCTGGCGAGCTTGCATCCGATATCTACAAAAAGGCTGGTATCGACATTGTTTCGTTTGAAAAGAAAATAGACGATGAACTTGACAGAATCGCCGTCGTCGAAGGAACGAATGCATATGGTCAAAGTCTTTCGCAGAATATGTACAAATTGATGCAGGATGCGGAGATGCTTCGAACCGAATTTTCGGATGAGTACGTTGCAATCGACACGTTGCTCCTTGCTTTGATGAAACAAAGGTATAATCCGTTGAGCGAGTATCTGACCGCTCATGGTGCAGATGAGAAAAAACTGAAGAAAGTCATTGAAGAAATGCGTGGTGGTGAAAAAGTGACGTCAAAAAATCAAGAAGAACAATACAAGGCGCTTGAAAAATACGGCGTTGACCTTGTCAAACAGGTTCGTTCCGGCAAACAGGATCCGATTATCGGGCGCGATGAAGAAATTCGCGACGTGATCAGAATCTTGTCGCGCAAAACGAAGAATAATCCTGTTTTGATTGGTGAACCCGGCGTCGGCAAAACCGCCATTGTTGAAGGTCTTGCACAAAGGATCGTGAAAAAAGACGTTCCGGACAACCTGAAAGACAAGACGATTTTTTCGCTTGACATGGGTGCTTTGATTGCAGGGGCCAAGTACCGCGGCGAATTTGAAGAACGATTGAAAGCAGTCTTAAAAGAAGTAACCAAAAGCGAAGGTCGAATCATCTTATTCATTGATGAGATTCACAACATCGTTGGTGCCGGAAAAACTGAAGGAAGCATGGATGCCGGCAACCTGCTGAAACCGATGCTTGCGCGAGGAGAACTGCATTTGATCGGAGCAACCACGCTTGACGAATACCGTGAATACATGGAAAAAGACAAGGCTTTGGAAAGACGTTTCCAAAAAGTTCTGGTTAAAGAACCGGACGTTGAAGACACGATCACGATTTTGCGCGGGTTGAAGGAACGCTATGAGATTCACCATGGCGTAAGGATTCACGACAATGCTCTCGTGGCTGCGGCTACTCTTTCAAATCGTTACGTTACCGACCGTTTTCTTCCTGACAAGGCAATTGATCTGATCGATGAGGCATGCGCCGAAATCAGAGTCGAAATGAACTCGATGCCGACTGAACTTGATCAGGTCACGCGTCAGCTGATGAGACAAGAAGTCGAAGAAGCCGCTTTGAAAAAAGAAAACGATCCGGCTTCAAAGAAACGTCTGGCTGAACTTCAAGAAGATCTCGCTGAATCGCGCGAACGGGCAAACAAGCTCAAAATGCGCTGGGAAAGCGAAAAAGAAGACATTCAAAAAGTTTCTGACAAAAAGCAGGAAATCGACAAGGCCAAGCATGATCTGGAAGAAGCAGAAAACAAGTATGATCTGGAAGAAGCAGCTCGTTTGCAGCATGCGGTCATTCCAAAACTTGAAAGCGAACTGAAAGAACTTGAAAATACGAAACGTCCTGAAGATTGGCTCGTCGAAGAGTCCGTCACGGAAAATGAAATTGCGGAAGTCGTCAGCCGCATGACGGGCATCCCGGTTGCCAAACTTGTTCAGGGAGAAAGGCAAAAGCTTTTGCACTTGGCAGATACTTTGCATGAGCGAGTCATCGGACAAGATGAAGCCGTTGATGCCGTTGCCGATGCGGTGCTTCGTTCAAGAGCAGGACTTCAGGATCCTTCCAAACCGCTCGGCTCGTTCATGTTTCTTGGACCTACGGGCGTTGGCAAAACCGAACTTGCCAAAGCGCTCGCAGAAGATTTGTTTGACTCTGAAAAACACATGGTTCGAATCGACATGTCAGAATATATGGAAAAAGCTTCCGTGTCGCGTCTGGTCGGGGCTGCTCCCGGCTATGTCGGCTATGAGGAAGGCGGACAGTTGACGGAAGCCGTTCGGCGCAATCCTTACACGATCGTTTTGTTTGATGAAATTGAAAAGGCTCATCCGGACGTCTTCAATATTTTGCTGCAAGTTCTTGATGACGGACGCTTGACTGACGGTCAAGGTCGGACGGTTGATTTCAAGAATACGATTCTTATCATGACATCAAATCTTGGATCCGGTATTTTGCTTGACAACGTTCAAGCAGACGGAAAAGTTTCCGATGAGACCAAACAGGCCGTAATGAAACTTGCACAGACGCATTTCAAGCCTGAATTTTTAAATCGAATCGATGACATCATCATGTTTGCGCCGCTCGGAAAAGAAGCTATTCAAAAGATCGTTCAAAAATTCGTTTCGCAGCTTTCAAAGCGGCTCGAAAGTCAGGAAATTACGCTCAGGATTACCGACAAAGCATGCGACTGGCTGGCTGATAAAGGATATGATCCGGCTTATGGCGCACGTCCTTTGCAACGCTTTATCACGAACAACGTCGAAACGCCGCTTGCAAGAGAAATTATTGCAGGAAAAGTCATGCCGCATTCAGAGGTTTTAATTGACTTGGATGAAAACGGAAAATTGAGTTTTTCCGCTTCTGAAACGGTTGCAGACTGATTCGGAAGTGACGCTAAAGAGCCTCGCCAAACCAGCGGGGCTTTTTTCTGATTCTAAAAAAGCCGAGGCGATTGTCCTCGGCTCTTTTATTACTTCTTTTCAGGACTCTTAACGAAAAGCGATAAGAGATTGATTGCAATCAGTCCCCCGATTGCGGGAATGACGGCACTCATTGCGGGATCGAACACAGTCCCGCCCAAAGCGGAAAGAACGTATCCGATTACTTCACCATAAATAGCGCCCCAGACCAAAATAGTCAGTTGTTTTGCCATTTGAAAACACCTCTCATTCGTTACATATTGTAGCACAAACTTCTTTTCATTTCACAAATAATTTGGGGAATTTGTCGCAAAAAATGGAAGTATCTTAGAAATTTTAGTATAATATAGACAAATAGCGTACATGTGTTTTTGTTTTAGAAAGGATGACGCAAAATGTTTGCACCGCTTCAGGTAAAAAGTGCATATAGTCTGTTGCAAAGCCCGCTTAAGATCAGCGATTACGTCGAAGCCGCAAGCAAGATGGGATATGAGGCACTTTGTCTGACCGACGTCGACGTTCTTTATGGCGCGTTTGAATTTTTCGAAGCATGTCGTAAATACGGAATAAAAAAACCGGTAATCGGAATTGAGCTTAATATGCAAGGAGACGGTGAAGAAGAGCCGATTTTTTTGCTTTTGCTTGCCAAAAATGCAGCAGGGTATCGAAATTTAGTGAAAATTTCATCAAACAAACTGTCTGAAAACAGCCTTGATCCGCACGACAACCCGCAAACGTGCGATGACATAAAGGATTGTCTTGACGGGGTGGCGGTGATTGTTTCGCCCGAGTCGATCAAGGTTGCAAGCTCGCCGAAGTTTTTTAAAAAGCTGCAGTCAAACGGTGCAGAACTGTATCTGGGCAAAGGGCCTCAATTTTCGCGCGAACTTTTGCTTGATGCGTATCGGATTGCAGAAACTTTGAAGATTCCGCAAATCGCCTTGTCAAAAGTCGAATATCTGAAGCCGGATGATTATTTTGGACAAGTGGTTCTCCAGGCGATTGATGCGGATGAAAGAATCAATTTTGATCAGCGTATGTCCGGTTCCGAATATCTGAAGTCACCGAGTGAATATCAAAGCGATTATAAAAATGCAGGGATGGAAACCGAATTTGGACAAACCGAGAAACTTCTTTCCGAAATCGACTTTTGGCTGACTCCATCTGAAATCTCGTTGCCGCATTATAAATTTCAAAAGGGCGTTGCAAAAGTTTCAGCACATGATTATTTGAAACGGCTGTGCGCTGACGGAATCAAGCGCTGTTTCAGAGAGAATCCTGATAAGATCGACATTTATCAAAAGCGTCTTGATCACGAGCTTAAAGTGATTCATGAGATGGGATTCGAAGACTATTTTTTGATTGTCAGCGGGATTACGCAATATGCGCGCTCAGTCGGCATCATCGTTGGACCCGGACGCGGATCTGCCGCCGGATCGCTGGTATCTTATGTCTTGCGTATTACCGATGTGGATCCAATTAAGTATAATCTTTTGTTTGAGCGTTTCTTAAATGAAGAACGTCACGAAATGCCTGATATCGACCTGGATATTCCTGACAATAAGCGTGATCGGATCATCAAGTATGTTTATGATACGTACGGAAGTCGACACATGGCACAAATTATTACGTTTGACACATTTGGTGCCAAGCAGGCCTTGCGCGACGGATGCCGCATATTCGGGCTGACTCAGGCCGAGACTGATGCTTGGTCAAAGGCGATACCTTTCGGGGATAAAATGACGCTTGAGCGTGCTCGGAGAGAATCTCAGCGAATCAGAAATTTGATCGCGGACAGCAAAAGAAACGAGCGTCTGTTTGAAACTGCGCAAAAGCTTGAAGGGTTGCCCAGACATTTTTCGACGCATGCTGCCGGAATCGTTTTAAGCGATCAAAATCTTGACGAAGTCGTTCCGGTTCAAATCGGAAATGACGGTTATTTGATGACCCAGTTTTCAAAAAAACCGGTTGAAAAAGCAGGTTTGCTTAAAATCGACCTTTTAGGTTTGAAAAATTTGCGAATTTTGAATACGGCAAAGGATCTTGTCAACCAAAATAAAGCATCAAAGCTTGATCTTGAACAAATTCCGCTCGATGACAAAGCAACTTTGGAACTCTTTTATAATGCCAAAACGGAAGGAATTTTTCAATTTGATTCATATGGAATCAGACAGGCCATGCTTAAAATCAGACCTGAGAATTTTGAAGACGTCGTTGCCTTGAACGCTTTGTATCGTCCAGGACCGATTCGAAACATTGACGAATTTACGGCAAGACGTCACGGACGAAAAACTGTTTCTTATCCGGCAAAGGTTTTGGAACCAATCTTAAATAGCACTTACGGAATTATCGTCTATCAGGAGCAAGCCATGCAGGTTTCGTCAAAAATGGGTGGTTTCACATTGGGCGAAGCCGATATTCTGCGTCAGGCAATCAGCAAGAAAGAACATGAAACGATTGAAAGAATGCGCGTCAAATTTGTCGCAGGTGCTCAAAAAAAGGGTTTCTCAAAAGAAGACGCATTGCGAGTTTACGATTACATTGAACGATTTGGAGAATACGGTTTCAATCGTTCGCACGCCGTTGCGTATTCGAAGATGGCTTTTCAGATGGCTTACCTTAAGGCACATTACCCGGCAGAATTTTATTGTGCGCTGCTTAGTACCGTAATCGGCAACGTTGAGAAGACTCAAAGTTTTTTGGCGGCTGCCAAAAAGCGCAAAATCAAGATCCTTGCGCCCGACATCAATAAAAGCAGTTATGATTTTCACATTTCTGACGGTGGCATCATGTTTGGCTTTCTGTCCGTGAAGGGAATCAGATTCGATTTTATTCGACAGATTTTGGCTGAGCGCCATGCCGGCGGATACCGGCCTTTTAAAAGTCTAGATGATTTCGTGAACAGAATGGTTGACCGTGCTCTTGTCGATAAGCACGATCATGACGGTGATGCAAAAAAACGCGAAAAAATCGCCAAAAGCTACAGACCGATCGTTGAAACGCTGATTTACGTCGGAGCGTTTGATTCTTTGGAAGCCGATCGAAGTCAACTTTTGAACAGGCTTGACGTTTTGGCGAAGTACGATCAGCTTTCGATGAGTGTTCCCTTGCTTGAATCGCTTTTCGTGCCCAGCAAGAAAAACGTCAGGAAACTGACTCTGGATGAGCGGTTGGAAAAAGAAAAGGAACGTCTTGGCGTATACCTGTCAGCGCATCCGCTTGACAAATACAGTGCATTCGCACAAGGAATCGGAGCAAGTTCGCTTGCCAGCCTTGTTCCCGATCAGCAGGCAATCGTTCTTGTCAGAATTAAGGAAGTTAAGAAGATCAAGACAAAAAAAGGCGACGAGATGGCGTTTGTTTCATGCATTGATCAGACGGGCGAGATGGAGGCAACTTTTTTCCCTAAACAGTTTCTCAGATATCATAAAGGATTGAAAAAAAATGCCGAGCTGTTGTTTTACGGCAGAGTTCAGGACCGAAACGGTCTTTCTTTCGTGGTTGATCGCGTCGAGCCGATTGAATATATTGCATTGCATTTTCCAAACACGATCGCGATAGAAACGAAACGCCAGTTGTTTGCCATTATGAAACGATATTTGGGACCGATACCGGTCATCGTCGAAGATGAAGCAAAACAGACGAAGAAGATGTTGGACAGAAGATTTTGGCTCAAAAAAGATCAAAAGATGCTGGAAGAAATCGGTGAACTGCTGAACCGAGAAAACATCCGGCATGTCAAAGGAGATCCGGGATGATTCCCGGATTTTTTTTGTTGGATAACAAAAAAACCGAGCCCTAAAAGCTCGGTTAAGTAAGTTATGAATGATTCGGGTGAGATTCGAACTCACGACCGTCCGCTTAGAAGGCGGATGCTCTATCCAGCTGAGCTACCGAACCATCGCAACGTCATTTATTATACGACATGGAAAAGGAAAATGTCAAATAAAATTTATGAAAAGATTGTAAAAACGTTTTCGTTACTAAAAGAACACGTGAATAGTTCATGAAATCAATTGTGAACGTTTAACAAAAAATATACGACCATCAAAGCGTTCAAAGATTATTCCGGCGAAATTTCGCACCGGACGAACCGGCTTGCTTTGAACGCTTCAATTGAAGCAGCCAGCACCGGTGAAGCCGGCAAAGGTTTCTTGGTCGTTGCTTCAGAGGTCCCCGATCCGGACGAACAAAGTTAAAAATAAACGCATGAAATTGAAGAGATCATTGCCTGGATCAAAAATCAATCGAATCTGACGGTTGAAAAAGAAAAAGAATCGCTTAGCGGAACCAAAAGCAGATGAAACTCATCGAAAGTGCCATCAAGTCGACATCAGAAGTCTGAAAGAGCAATCAAGGGATGGCCGACAGCGTGGCACAGGTCAAGGATGCAAGCGACAAGACTGAAGAGATTCAAGGGCAGGTAATGACAAATCTCGAACGTATTCGTCCTCAACGGAAGAAAATGCTGCCGGGACGTAAGAAGTTTCTGTAAATTCCGAAGAGATCATGGCAACGATGAACTGGTTCAACGGAAATATTTCAGAACTGAAGAAAATACCGGTCATTTCAAGATTTGATCAAATTTTTTCAACACTCTGCATTTTGCAGGGTGTTTTTGCTATAATGGAAACATCTTGTGAAATGCAGAGGAAAAACAATGGCCAGAAGAAGAAAACAAAACAAAAGCTTTGCGACCCTGATCATTGCCATCGGGTTGGTCCTGCTGAGCTGGACTGCCTTCGGCAAAAAAATCGGCTTGGACGAGTGGCTGAATTCAGGAGGTCAATCTCAGACAAGCCGCGTCCAAAACGACGAAAGCACACCGGAAAGACAGCTTGCGGAAAGCGTTTTGAGCGATTCGATCAGACAAAGACTCGGACAGAAAATCGAGTGGAACGGACATGGAGCCTTCATCATCAATGATAACAAGACCGATTTGAATGCTAATGTTTCAAGTGCTCCGTATGCGGTCAACAGAAAAGAAACCGGGGCGATGATCGGGGATGCCTGGCTGAACAAGACGACCAGACAATACAAAAATCGCAGCGAAACCGGCCAAGGCAGGACCGACTGGCGCCCCCAGGGCTTCAAACAAAAACTTGATTTGAGCGGTCGCTACTCTCATGCTTACGACAGAGGTCACTTGCTGGCTTATGCTTTGGTCGGGGGACTGAGAGGGTTTGACGCATCTGAAGCCAATCCAGACAATATCGCAACGCAAACGGCCTGGGCAAATGAGGCCCAAAGCGCAAATTCGACCGGTCAAAACTACTATGAAGGACTTGTCCGAAAAGCGCTTGATCAAAATGAACGGGTTCGCTATCGCGTTACCGATTTGTTTGAAGAAGGCAATCTGGTTCCTTCCGGGGCGCACATTGAGGCCAAAAGCAGATCGGGATCGCTTGAATTCAACGTGTTCGTGCCAAACGTTCAAAAGGGCATCGAAATCAATTACCAAACCGGAGATGTCAGCGTCAAATAATTGTTGAAAGCAGCTTGCGTCATAGCGAGTTGCTTTTTTATTGCAATCTGCTCAATAAAAATGATATATTTTGAACAAAGGAGGGGAATATATGGACTTTAAAGATGCAATGAAGAAACGACACGTCGTGCGCAGATATCGGGATGAAGAGCTTTACTTGGAAACGGTCTCAGCCTAAAAAAAACGCGTCGAAGAAGACAATGAGAAATATCAGGTACACGTCAAACTGGAAACGGAGGATTCTTCAGTACTGAATCTCATGGGAAAACTGGCTTCCAAAAATGCTGTCAACTATTTTATCATGTCAGGAAAAGAAAGCGCTGATCTGAACGAACGCTTGGGATATGTCGGAGCAGACCTGATGCTTTATGCCCAAACGCTTGGACTCAACACCTGGTGGATCGGCGGAACGTTCAGCAAAAAAAACGTCGAAAGAAAAGTTCCCAATCAAAAAGTCATCGGAATCATCGTTGTCGGGTATGGGGAAACCGCTGGGAAACGGCACAAGCAAAAGGATGTCGAAGCAGTCAGTTCATACGAGGGTGAAACACCGGACTGGTTCGTTGCCGGTGTAAATGCAGCGCTGCTTGCACCCACTGCATTTGGCAAACAAAATTTTCTGATCAGCGGAAAAGGTCAAAAAGTCGCTTTGAAATGCGACACCTGCGGAGAAGATCTCGGACTTGTGAAGTATCACTTTGAGCTCGGTGCGGGAAAAGAGAACTTTGAGTGGGAATAGTCTTTACAAGTTAACATAAAACAAATGAAATGTTATTAAAACATAACGGAGAAGCTATGAAAGCAAAGCACATAAAATGCCTGGCAGTGCTCTTTTCAGCGGTAACCGTATTCCTCGTAGCATGCCGCAAAGATTCTTTTGATTACGGCGTGTTTATCGGTGATGACATAAATCAGCAGAAAAAATACGAGCGTTATGACAACATAGTGGTTGATCCGAGCAGCTTCAAAAGCAAGCAGGTTGAAACTTTGAAAGCAGACGGCAAAAATGTTTATGCATACCTCAACATCGGTTCGCTTGAAAATGCTCAACCCTATTATAAAAGTTATGAAGACGTCCTGCTTGATCGATATGACGGCTGGCCGGATGAACATTGGGCAGACGTCACCAAGGAAAAATGGCAGCGTCTGGTGGTTCATGATCGGGCTCGAGTGTATAAGGAACGAGGATTAGATGGCCTGTTCATTGATAACACCGATGTTTATTATCGATATCATACTCCTGAAGTCTATCAGAGCTTAAAGTCGATGCTTGCATCGCTCAAACGACAGGGGTTCAAGCTGATCGTCAACGGAGGAGACGTCTTTGTTTCTGAAACGTTAAAAGACGGCAGTGCTAAAAAGCTTTATGATGGCGTCAATCAAGAAGACGTATTCACGACATATGATTTCAACAAGAAAAAATACGGTCGGCAGGCCAAAAAAAATACGGATTATTACGAAAGATACCTTAAGCAGGCCAAAAAAGCAGGACTTGACGTCTACATCGTCGAATATCAAGCCGGCAGGGAACTTTCAAAAAAATCGACGCATATTGCGAGCGACACGGGTATAAATGGTACAATGCCGACGGAATTAAGTTGAATTAAAAGAGAAGACCGAAATCATTTTTAATGGTTTCGGTATTTTTTCTGCAAAAAAATGCTAATTGCCGCAAATTTGCGGGAATTAGCGCTTAAAAAAAGCGTATGATAAGACTCAGGATGATATTTCAAGAACGAAAGTGGGCAAAAAAACACATGGTCTGGAAAGAAATCAAAGGGTACGAAGGGCGCTACATGGTGTCCGATACCGGAAAAATCATGAGTCTGCCAAGAACAATCAAAACGTCAAGAGGCTACAGAACGATTTCCAAAAAAAGAATTCTCAAGTGCAGCAAGCTGAGAAACGGCACCAAAGTAATCCGTCTGGTTGACAAAGACGGCAACAAGAAAAACTACACCGTAGCTCAAATCGTTGCCAGGACGTTTATCGAAAACGACGATTCTAAGCGAACCTTCGTGCGGCACATCGATGGAAAAGAGGGCAACAACAATGTCAAAAACCTTAAATGGGACTACCCGGGACGTGCCGCATCCACGGACTACAGATTCAAAAGAAGAAAAAAATCCAAGAATCGAAACACTGGCCCGATTCAAGCATTCAAAAACAACGTCTTCTGCGGCGAATTTCAAACGGCTACGGAAGCGGCACGACATTTCGGCTTCAAGAATACCGTCGGAATCTGTCTTTGTTTGAAGGGAAAGCAAAAGACGGCAGGGGGGATGGAGTGGAGAAGAAAAGAAGAATAAAAATTACAAAGAATTCATAGAAAACGATTTCAAATTAAGTTCATTTAATCTAATATATAAGAGTATAATAATGTGATGAAGGGCGGTGAGAATGTGGAAGAAAAGTATATAGCGCATGTTTATAGCGGAAGAATTCAGGGTTTAAAAGAACATCTGGATAATGTTTTTACATTGGCTGGAGATAATTGTCCTATATCGTATCTTAAACCAATAGTAAAAGTTGCGGCTCTATTACACGATGACGGCAAAATAGGGCAAGAATTTCAAGATTATATGAGAGATATTATAAATTTAGGGTACAGTCACAAAAATAATGGCGGAGATCATTCGACTGCTGGCGGAAAAATTTTGGAGAGAATGGTAAAAAGTAAACAAGACGTGATTAGGGAGGTTATTGGTAACTTAGTATATTCTCATCATGGACTTAAAGATTGTATTGACATGGAAAGCGGAGAAACGTTATCGGACAAGAGAAACAAAAGTGAAATAGATGTTGATTACATTGAAAAATGTTTTTATGAAATGTATGAAAAAAATGATATCAAAAAATTAGTTTTGGAATCATGCAAAGGTTTGAGAGAGGAATATAAAAACATAAATTCTTTTGTTAATAAAGAAAACGATTTTGATGTTTGGGGAAGCAGAGATTTTTATGAAGGAATGTATGAACGCCTGATGTTGTCAGTTTTGATCGATAGTGATTGGAGTGATACAGCTTCTTTTTCTGATGATGAGTCGCTATCGAAAAAGATTTCTCAAGATGAATTGGATGACATATGGGAAAGTTGTATAACTAATTTTAATGAACATATGGATCAAATAGAACATAGTTCTTCTAAAAAAAGCGTGTTAAATATTCAAAGAAACAGAATATCTAATTTGTGTTATGAGGCATCTAAAGAAGAGTTTAACAGGTATCGTCTCACGGTTCCGACCGGTTCTGGGAAAACATACAGCAGCTTGAGATTTGCTTTAAATCGTGCGTTAAATAGTCACAAAAGTCATATATTCTATGTGGCACCATATAATTCTATTTTGGAGCAAAATGCTGATGAGATACGTTCAGCGATTGGAAATGATGGTTATGTTTTAGAACATCATTGTAATGTTATTTATGATGATGTTGAGGATGACGCCAATTATAGAAAACTGACTGAAAGATGGTCAAGACCGATTATTTTGACTACCGCAGTCCAAATGCTAAACACTTTGTTTTCGGACAACAAGAGTTGCATTAGAAGAATGTATAGCCTTTGTAATAGCGTAATTATTTTCGATGAAGTTCAGGCTGTTCCGATGAAATGTACAGACTTGTTCAATTTGGCGGTAAATTTTTTATCCCAATGTTGTAATACAACTGTAGTGCTTTGTTCAGCTACTCAACCTTCATTAGCTGTCAAAGATGAAAATAATATTTTACAGTGCAATGAAATGGCCGGAAAAATCAGTGATTATGTGAAGGAATTTAAGCGCGTTGAATTTGTTGATGAAAGTGAAAGTGTCAAAGGTGGAATGGATATAGAAAATTTGAAGACATTTGTATTAAATGTTTTCAAATCTAATGGAAATACGTTAGTTATCGTTAATACAAAGGCAGTTGCCAGAAAATTATATCAAGCATTGGATGAATGTTGTGATGATTTTGAGTTGTATCATCTTAGCACAAACATGTGTCCTGAACACAGAGATGATACCCTAAATAAGATACGTAGGTCATTAAAAGAATGTGTTCCTACAATATGCGTAAGTACGCAGCTTGTAGAAGCCGGTGTCGATTTATCATTTGATTGTGTAGTCAGATCATTAACGGGTCTAGATGGAATAGTTCAAGCCGCTGGCAGATGTAATCGTCATAAAGAGAAAAAGAACTTGGGAAAAGTCTTTATAGTAAAGATGAAACAAGAAGTAGAGAATATTGGCAGAATGAAGGAGATGCTTTATGCTCAGGAAGCATGTGAAGATTTATTGCGTATTTTCAAGGAAACCCCAGAAAGGTTAGATTATGCCCTAGATACTCAAACTGCTATTAAAAAATACTATGAGATATATCAAAGTAAATTGAAGATTAATTTAGGCGAAAACGTTATGAAATATCCAGTACCTGACTATGATACTGATATTGTTGAAATGTTAGGCAGAAATAAAGTAGGAAATAATCAAAAAAATCGTCATTATGTTGGAGTTCGAGAAATGACGGAATTGCCTCATTTAAAACAGGCATTCGAAACAGCGGGAAAAAAATTTGAAGTTATTTCAGAGGATGGCAAAAATTCAATTATTGTACCTTATGGGGATAGTGGTATCTTGATTGAAGCATTAAGCAAAGCCAAAAAAACTAGTGATGCTAAGAATATACTTCGCAGGTTGCAGAGATATACCGTTCAGATAAGCGATACGTTTAAAAAAAGTTGTGGTAATGCAATTTATCCAGCTTGGGAAAATGATACGTATTCAGGTTCTGATATAAGAATTCTAACCATCAGTTCAAGCTATTATAGTGAGAAAATAGGCATTACCGATGAACCACAAAATACTTTCATGAATTTTTAGGCTGATAGATTGGAGAAGAATAATGATGAAAAAACATAGAAATACTATCGAATATACGGTTGCTGGACATTATGCGTTATTTTCAGATCCTGTAACAAGGGTTGGCGGGGAAAAATCAAGTTATCACATACCAACATATGAGGCTTTGAAGGGAATTACCGAGAGCATATATTGGAAGCCTACGATAATGTGGATAATTGATGCGGTAAGAATAATGAACCCTATAATAACCGAAACTAAAGGGATGCGTCCTATTAAGTATGATGGCGGTAACGATTTATCTTATTACACCTATCTTAAAGATGTTAAATATCAAGTAAGAGCACATTTTGAACAGAATAAAAATCATCCTGAATTAGCTAAAGATTGGAATGAAAATAAGCATCATAATATCGCCAAAAGAATGGTGGAACGCGGAGGCCGCAGAGATATCTTTTTAGGAACCAGAGAATGTCAAGCATACGTAGAACCATGTGTTTTTGGTGAAGGAGATAGTTATTATGATGATATGGATGAAGATGTTTCGTATGGGTTTATGTACCATGGGATAACGTATGCTGATGAAGCGATCCTTCAAGATGAAAAAAACAAGATGACGGTAAATTTCTGGTATCCCGTAATGAAAAAAGGTGGAATTGTCGAATTTAAACGTCCAGAAGAGTGTGATAAAAAAAGGACCATACGCGAAATGTCGGTTCATAAGTTTGGAGACGGTAAGTTCAGCGGTCTGAAAGAGTTTGGTGATGAGGAGATGGTATAAGTGAACTGGGAAAAAGAGTTGCTTGATTTGTATGATGCAAATCAGGATATCGTCGGTAAAGTTGATGCTGAAGGAACGGTATTGCTCCCTTTGTTTCATACGACTGTAAAGGCTCAAGTTGAAGTAAAAATCGACAAGGATGGCAATTTTATCGGGGCAAATAAGGTTTTAAAAGGTGATGATGTAACTATTATACCAATAACATTTGAATCGGGAAGTCGTACTACGAATAATATGCCTCATCCGTTATGCGATTCATTGCAGTACGTTTCAGGTGATTATTCAAAGTATTGCGTTGATAAGGAGAGTGATAAGTTTAAACCGTATTTTAAAGCGTATATTGAAAAATTAGAGAAATGGGCAGAATCCGAATATACTAACGAAATGGTAAATTCCATTTGCAAGTACCTAAAAAAAGGAATGTTAATTCATGATTTAATCAATAATAATATTATTGATACTACAAAGGAAGGTAAAATAGACTACGATAAAAAGATTAATGGAATAAAGCAAAATAAACTATTTGTGAGGTTCATTGTTGAAGATGACGGTATTTTATATAGATGTTGGCTTGATAATGATACTCATAAAAGTTTCATAAGATATTATCGTAGTACGTTGACGGAACAAAAATTGGATTATTTGACTGGTAATATGGAAGGAATAACATATTCTCATCCGAAGAAACTACGTAATGAAGGGGATAAAGCAAAACTTATATCATCTAATGATAATACAAATTATACTTATTTAGGAAGGTTTAATAACAAAGAAGAGGCTTTTTCTATTGGAGGTGAGACATCATATAAAATTCATAATGCTCTTAATTGGATTATCAGAAAACAGGGAAAAAGTTTTGATAGTTTTACAATCGTTACTTGGGAAAGCAGTCAGCAGAAAATGCCTAACTGGGATGATGATGCTGAAGATATAGTTTCAACGTGTGATGAATTTTATATTGACTGTTCAGATGGCGAGACGGAAAAAGAGTACGATAGCAACTATCTGACAGCCAAACGGTTTAATGATGCGTTAAATGGATATGGAAAGAGCATTAGCAATACATCCAAAATGATATTAATAAGTTTGGATGCAGCTACACAAGGTCGTGTAGCCTTAACCGAGTATAAATCATTAGAATCGAGTAAATATCTTGAAAATATCTATAAGTGGCATATGGAAGGAGGTTGGAGACATAAGAAATATAAAAATGGAAAAATAATAGAATATGTTGGTATGCCTAGCGTTAAAGATATCGCAAAGATACTTTATGGAACGGAAGAAAATGGAAAAATGATTATTCGTAAAAATAGCGAGAAGTTATATGCTAATGTGATTAAAAGATTGATTCCATGTATATGGGATGGAAGAAGAGTCCCATATGATATGGTTCAAAAAAGCATAATCAAAGCTTCGATGCCGTTATCATACGATAGTCATTTTAACTGGGAAGAGACAGTGTCATTAGCATGTTCATTTGTTAAAAAATACAGATTAGAAAGATGCAAGGAGGAATGGAATATGAGTTTAGATAAAGAGTGCAAGGATAGAAGTTATCTATACGGAAGACTTCTGTCAATCGCAGATAGAATAGAATATTCAACATATGACAAAGAAAAAGACAAAAAAAGAGTAACAAATGCCAAGCGATATATGAATGCTTTTTCACAACGTCCATATACTACATGGAGAGTTATTGAGGAAAGCATCCAACCGTATCTTGCAAAGTTGAACCCAGGTAGCAGAATTTACTATTCTAAGCTTTTGGATGAAGTACAAAACTTATTTACATTGGATGCTTTCAAAGATAACAAAAAGCTTGATGGATTGTATTTGCTTGGATTTCATAGTCAAGCTTTTGAAATGAATAATAAAGAATCAGAAAAATAATGGAGGGTGATTGTTATGACAGAATTGAAAGGTAAAATTGATTTTACGGCATTTATTGCTGCAACTAATGCTAATCCAAATGGAGATCCATTGAACGGCAATCGACCAAGAACTGATTTAGACGGATATGGTGAAATATCTGATGTTTGCATTAAAAGAAAAATTCGTAATAGATTACAAGACATGGGTCAAAAAGTATTCGTCCAATCAGATGACAGATCTGATGATGGTTGCAAGAGTTTGAAAGACCGTGCAAAGAAATGTGAAAAACTCGATAATGAGCTAAAAAAAAGTAAGCCTGATAAAGATGCATTTGCAAAAATTGCATGTGGCGAGTGGATAGATGTAAGAAGCTTTGGACAGGTATTTGCATTTAAGAAAGAGGGCGGTAAGAAGAATGCTAATAACGAAAAGAGTAACGGGATAAGCGTTGGTATAAGAGGTCCTGTATCTATTTGGCAAGCCAAGAGTCTGTCACCTGTTGAAATTAGCAGTATGCAAATTACTAAAAGCGTTAATGGAGATGAAACCGACGGAAAAGGATCGGATACGATGGGGATTAAGCATATGGTTAATTTTGCCGTATACAAAATAGTTGGCAGCGTTAATGTTCAATTAGCAGAGAAAACTGGTTTTTCACAAGAAGATGCAGATTTACTTAAAAAAGCTTTGGAAACGTTATTTGAAAATGATGCTTCATCTTCACGTCCTGAAGGCAGCATGGAGGTGCGCAAATTGTATTGGTGGCAGCATGAAGAAAAAACTCCTGCAGTTTCTAGCGCCAAAATTCAACGCGGCTTTAAAATCAATACTGTTGATAATCCTAAATCATTTGAAGAATACGATATCGATTGGTATGTTGACGGTTGTGTTGAGCCGGAAATTGAAGAATTTTAAAATTAATCGGTGGCTAGTTAATGATGTATAGCGAGGAGAATTTTTTGCAACTCTCTGGGATACAACATTTTGAGTTTTGCAGACGGCAGTGGGCTTTAACACATATTGAACAACAGTGGCAAGAAAATGTTAGAACATTTGAAGGAAAATTGTTGCATGATAAAGCGCATGATTCTTTTTTACGAGAGACGAGAGGGGATGAATTTATATCCAGAGGAATGCCGATACACTCCAATGCCCTTGGCATAAGCGGAGAATGCGATATAGTGGAGTTTCACAAAGAAGATGAAGGAATAAATATTGTTGGCAGGGATGGATATTATAGGGTCATTCCTATTGAATACAAACGCGGTAAGCCTAAAGAAGGTATTGAAGACAGCGTTCAATTGGCTGCTGAAGCAATTTGTTTGGAAGAAATGCTTTGTTGCGAGATAAAGTATGGATATATATATTATGGTGAGATACGGAGACGGCAAAAGATTCATATAGATGATGTGCTTAGAAATAAAGTACGGGACATAGTAAGCGAAATGCATCAATATTACGATAGAAGATACACGCCCAAAGTTAAAGTAGGCAAAAAATGCAATGCTTGTTCTTTAAAGGACATATGTGTCCCGGAATTAAATAAAAACAGGTCAGTTTCTAGTTATATAGATAACGTTGTTAATGATGGCGGTGATGATTTATAAAAAGATTGTTGAATACAGTATATATAACCAGTGGAAATAAGTATTTATCATTAGATGGAGAAAACGTTGTCGTTAGTGAAAATCATGACGAAATTGGCAGATTTCCATTGCATAATATACAAGGTATAGTAACATTTGGATATTCTGGCGCCAGTCCTGCTTTGATGGGTGCTTGTGCGAAGAGAAACATAGATCTTGCATTTATGACCATGAATGGAAAATTTTTAGCAAGGGTCACGGGCGAAACTAAAGGAAATGTAACTTTAAGGAAAACGCAATATAGAATAAGCGATAATGAGGAACAGAGCATCAAAATATCGCGAAATTTTATTTTGGGAAAAGTTTACAATTCACGTTGGGTTTTGGAACGAGCCATCAGAGATTATCCGATGCGGGTTGATGTTGAAAAATTGAAAACTAGTTCTAAGTATCTTCAAAAGAGACTGAATGATATCCGTAAATGTGAAAGCAGTGCCAGTTTATTAGGAATTGAAGGTGAAGCGGCTTCAACTTATTTTTCGGTTATCAATGAGCTGATTTTACAACAGCAAAATGATTTCATATTTAACGGAAGAAGTAGAAGACCGCCATTAGATGCTGTCAATGCTTTATTATCTTTCTCATATAGTATGTTGGCAGGAATGTGCGCATCTGCATTGGAGGCTGTTGGTTTGGATTCATACGTTGGTTTTTATCATAAAGATAGACCAGGAAGAGCATCTTTGGCGTTGGATTTAATGGAAGAATTCAGAAGCGTTATGTCAGACAGATTTGTTCTAACATTAATAAATAAGAGAATTATTAATAAGTCACATTTTCTTATGAAAGAAGATGGTGCGGTGCTATTAAACGATATTGGGAGAAAAGTGTTTCTAAAATCTTGGCAGGAAAAGAAACAAACTATGATCAAACATCCGTTTTTAGGTGAAAAAATAGAATGGGGAATGGTACCATATGTTCAGGCTCTTTTATTAGCTCGGTATCTTAGGGGAGATTTGGATGAGTATCCACCTTTTTTCTGGAAGTAGGTGAAGTTAGTTATGCTTATTTTAATAGCATATGATGTTAGTACTGAAACATCGGCTGGTAGAAAACGACTAAGAAAGGTAGCAAAAGAGTGCGTTAATTACGGTCAAAGGGTTCAAAATTCTGTTTTTGAATGTCAATTAAATTCTACAGAATATCGACAAGTTAAGGCTACTTTAGAAGGTATTATAAATAAAGATGAAGATAGTTTGCGTTTCTATAATTTGGGTGATAAGTACAAAAACAAGATAGAACATATTGGAATTAAAGAAAGTTTTGATATCAAAGGTACGCTTATTTTATAACAAAATATTTGCGAATCAAAAGTGAACATATTTTTTCGAAGTATTCGCGCCTTGTTTTTAATGATTGCCGAATAATATTCATAATATATTTCTTAATTTTCGGTTGCAAGGATTATAGTTATTTATTATGATGCGAAAAATTGGGCTATATTGCCTGTTTTTTGCCGTCGCCCTCTGTATAGGGGGCGTGAGTTGAAATTTCCTCAAAGCGGTCTGCTTTGCTTGATACAAAGTCGCCCTCTGTATAGGGGGCGTGAGTTGAAATGCTCACTCCTAAAGCTTTTGCCATTGGCGTTATGTCGCCCT
>UMCF01073687.1_pt1 | contig 58724 bp, 54 predicted proteins | sample 1964131 | NCBI WGS metagenome assembly UMCF01 (sample SAMEA4835958, study PRJEB28245) | human gut metagenome | biome: gut microbiome; material: fecal sample | place: Denmark | collected 2008
ATTTCTCCAAAAGTTACTACCTTCATAATATATATCCTCTCATTCGAAGTTCATTATAAATTACATTCTCCATAGCTTGCGTCTGTTCAAATTGTCGAAACGAAACTTCCTGCTCTTGAAACGGTAAGGCAAGCAAGCATGTATAAAATAGGTCGTTTCAATAAACAAGATATTCGTCAATTATGCCCTACGCTTAGTAACAGTTCCATAGAAAAAGCGTTTAGAGATCTTATTTCATTAGGAGAAATAAAAAACGCTGCATTCAGCAACGTTTTCTTTAGTAATTGTTCTTGCCTACAAACACATTATATACACGTGTATAACGATAACTCTTTTTCCTTGCCAAGCCATCATACGCAACTACATTTAATTCTTCCATTTTCTGAATCGTACGATGAATCGTAGACTTAGACAATCCTGTCATATCTTCTAATTCTCTTTTTGTGAAAACAACTTGTGAAAGAATAATAGACATAATTTTATATAAGGTAGAACTATGAATGGATTCCATTTTTTTCATATCTTCCTTATAAATTCGATCGATTTCGTTCATCTTATAAATAAAACTATTGCATTGATCCACAACACACTGAAGAAAAAACTTAATGTATCCCAAATAATTGCCTTTACGGCTTTCCATTAGATTGTATTGATAAGCCGGTTTATACAATTCTAAGATTTCTGACATATATAGAATCGGCTTATCTTGTTCAAATCGTGCCATTTGAATAGGTATCAGAGCTCTACCAAGTCGCCCATTTCCATCCGAATAGGCATGAATTGTTTCAAATTGTGCATGTGACAATGCCAAATTGATTAAATACGGATCAATAAACGGATCATTCATATATGCATATAAGTTCTCTAATAAACCATGTACATATTCCGGTGCTGGAGGAATAAAGATTGCATTCTCTATACCTGCGCCTTTTGGTCCTATCCAATTCTGCGTTGTTCGAATTGACCCTGGCTTTTTTTGAAATCCGCGAACACTATCCAGCAATAACTTATGCATTGTATTCACTAATTCAAAATCAATATCTTTTCCATCTTGAATCTTTTCATAGGCATATTCCACGGTTTTCTTCAAATTTTGAATTTCTTTGTTGTCATCTGTTTCATCCATGTACTTCAAATAATACATTTCATCTTGCGATATCTGTGTTCCTTCAATTTGTGTTGATTTTAAACTCTCACTCAACAAGATAGAATCTAAAAAATATTTTGAATCAAAATCCAAAGACTGTAGTTTCACTTTATACTCTGTATATTTTGCGTTTGCCTGTGACAAAAGCCGTAATAAGTCTTTATCCATTTTGTAATTAACGGGATACAAATTCGCATGAAAAGGTTTCATTTTGTTGACCTCCTGACTTTATTTGTCTCATTTTAACATAAAAAATGTCGCAATTTTAAATTTTGACACTTTCGCACCTGTTTTTAGCCTATTTTATGTCATAATTTGATATTTTGACACATTTTTAGGCTTTTAAAGGCCATTTTGTATCAAACTGACACTTTTTGACCGATTTCACTTAAGAAAAGTGTCAATTTTAGAAATTTTGACACAAATAAACCCCACCAGAAGTGGGGTTGACTTTAACGATTTGCGGTTTGTATCCAATGTTTGGCTTTTTCTAGATCTTTTGGGAAAGTCTTGAAATCCTTGAGTTTCCAAGTCCAGTTTTTTGACGAAAGGGTTCCTGGCGTATTAATGCGGGCTTCTGCCTTATAGCCACAAATATCCCAGATAGGTAAGATTACCGTATTGGCCTTACTGTCTAGAAGATACTGGCAGACCATTTCATTAAAGTTACGACAAGTATAGCCTTGTTTCTTAAAGAAACGACGTAAGCTAATGCGCTTATTGTTGGTATAGCCTTGATAAGCTTCCATAATCGTTTCATTATCATGGGTACCAGAATACAAGACGACATTTTCTTTCTTTTCCTGACGCAAGTCTTTGGTTTCCATTTCAAACAACTGTACTTGAATACCCGGAATGGAGAATTCTTCTTCTAAGTCAAAGATAGCTTGACCTAAATCATCGCCTAAATCTTCAGCTACCAGTTCCATTGTAGGATTTTCTTGGGTCACATAACGTAGGATTTCTTCGCCTGGACTGTCTACCCAAACACCTTCTTTAGCGGTTGGACAAGAAGCAGGAATCTTCCAGTAATTTACAAAGGCTCGGAAATGATCAATGCGTACCATGTCAAAACATCGATTCATCCAGTCCATGCGTTGGCGCCAGAAACGATATTTATTCGTTTTCATATGGCGGAAATTATAGGTTGGCATGCCCCAACGTTGTCCGTCTTCGGAAAAATAATCTGGTGGACAACCGGCAATGAATTCGGGTTCGCCATTGCGATCAATCATAAAATCCGGTCGATCACTCCAAACATCCGCACTATCCAGATCCACATAAAAAGGAATATCCCCCATAATCTTTACGCCTTTTTTATGCGCATAGGTAATCACTTCATCCAATTGTTTATAGAAGATAAATTGCAGGAATTTAATATAGAAGATCTCTTCTTGTTGGTCGGTTAGATCCACGCCACTTGGATCATAGAACCAATCCCGGTATTCACTATCCCATTGGCGCCATGGTCGATTATCATGGAGCTTGGTAAATAGCGCAAATAAGGACCAGTTAGCCAGCCAAAACGCTTCTTGTTCAAAGGCATGAAATTCTCTTTGATACTGAGAAAAATTCTTTTTAAAAGCCCGGAAGGCACGACGAAAATAGGTTTCTTTAAAAGCACGAACCTCATCATAATCTACAAAGTTTTTAAATTTGTTGCAGTTGACAATCGAACTCTGGGTTAATAAACCCATTTCACATAAACGATCAATATTAATATATATAGGATCTCCGGCAAAACTAGATAAGGTTTGATACGGAGAATGTGTACTGCCACTGCGCTGAATCGGTAAAATCTGCCAGATTTTAAAACCAGCGTCCGCAATACAATCAATAAATTTTAATGTTTTTGCACCTAAGTCTCCAATCCCTTGGTTACCTGGTGTACTAAATAGCGGGCATAAGACCCCTGCATTTCTTTCCATAATGTAACCCCTTTATTTTCATAAATTTTATCACATTTTTGATAGAATTGCCGAAAAAAAGTCGGCAGTATCCAATAAAAAACCACCTAACCAAAAGGCAAGGTGATTTCCTCAAAGAAAGAATTATTTCCTTTTTAAAATGGTACGATCTACTAAGTTACGTGCAATCAATAAGATATCTGGAATAATAGCCATATTGCACAATAAGTAGATGATTTGCCAGAAAGATAAAGGCACCAAATACAAAAGACCATGGAATAAAGAAAGCCCGATCACAAAGCCTGCTAACATACAAACCATTAAGATCTTACGTAGTTTAGTCATTGGTACACAGACCGTATATAAAACCGATAAAGACGTCCAGCTGGCAACAATGGTACAAATCGTAGAGAACTGAGCATCACTCATTGCCAAAGGAATACGGAATAAGTTACAAACCGCAACCGATAGAATAACCATGAAAGCCCCTGGAAACGCCCGACCAAAGACATGCCATAGGAAATGCCCCTGGACTCTTTCTTCATTCGGCTCTAAGGTCAAGATAAAGCCCGGTAATCCAGTACCTAGTAAAGAGACCATGGATAATTGAATTGGCTTAAAAGGATAGCCCGATAACCAGAAAATCGAGAATAAAGCTAAACCAAAAGAGAACATTGTCTTAACTAAGAACAAGGAAGCACTTCTTTGGATATTATTAATCGCAATTCTTCCTTCACGAAGAATGGCAGGCATCGCTTTAAACTGGTCTTTTAATAAAACCAGGCTGGCAACACTCTTGGTTGCTTCACTACCACTGCCCATCGCAATCGAACAATCCGCTTCTTTTAGAGCCATGACATCATTGACACCATCCCCGGTCATCGCAACGGTATGGCCTTGGTCTTTTAAGGCAAGAACCATTTGTTTTTTCTGTTCCGGAGTTACTCGACCAAAGATGGAATAGTTTTGTACCGCTTGGTCAATATCTTTAACCGTCGTCATATCTATGGCTTTTCCTCGAACACCGGCTTTGGCGGCAATCGCCGCAACGGTTCTTGGATCATCCCCAGAAATGATTTTGACATCCACATCTTGTTTATAAAAATACGATAAAGTTCGACGAATATTAGGTCGTAAGACATCTTGGATACAAATCAATCCAATGACTTCATGATTCCCCTTTAAGGTATTTCCTATAATCGAACCACGCGCTAAAACTAAAACACGCATTCCTTGTTTGGTATATTCTTGAATTCTTGATTCTAACCAAGGTTGTTTCTGACTGCAAACAAATTGATAAGCACCGGTAATATAAGCTTTTTCCCCTTCAAAGACGACACCACTGGCTTTTCTGGCACTGGAGAAAGGTATAGTTCGCACACAAGTGCCATCGCCTTTTCCAGCATAGGCACGAATGGCTTGAGCCGTACTATTGTCATCGTCTAAAGCCGTATACATTCGCGATAAGATATATTGAATCTCTTCATCCGAACTAATACCTAACCCATCCGTTAGAACAACTTTCATGGATCCTTGGGTAATGGTTCCGGTTTTATCCAGGCACAGAGTATCCACTCGTGCCAGGGTTTCAATACAATACAATTCTTGAATCAAGACTTTTTTACGGGCTAATTTTACCGCACCTAAAGCCAGAGCCGTACTGGTTAAAAGGACTAAGCCTTCCGGAATCATGCCAATGACAGCAGCAACTGTAGCTAGTACAGCATCCCGCCATGGGGTTTGGGCATCCATCATTTGTTTAATAAAAAGGGTCGCACCCGTAGGAATCAAAACAATGGTACAAAAACGAATAATCGCATCAATACTGTCACGTAATTCCGAAGGATATTGTTTTTCACGTTTGGCACTTTCCAGGATGGCATGGGAATAGGTATCTTTTCCGACTTGGACAACTTGGACTTTGGCTTTTCCAGAAACCACAAAGCTTCCGGACATCAAGGTATCCCCAAAGCGTTTTTCTACCGAATCACTTTCTCCAGTTAGAATGGATTCATTACATTCTACACTTCCATCCACACAAACAGCATCCACACAGACTTGATCGCCACTGGATAAATAGAGAATGTCGTTCTTTACAATTTGTTCAACGGGTAATTGCACGACTTTGCCATCTCGCAAGACTTTAGCTTTTTGTTGGTTCAATAAAGCCAGGTTGTCTAAGACTTTCTTCGAACGTAATTCCTGGATAATTCCAATCACAGTATTAATGACAACTAAACCAATAAAAAGCATGTTACGAAAGGAACCCGTTAGAGCCACCATTATAGCAAGTACAACGTTAATCCCATTAAATAGTGTAATGGAATTTTCTTTAATGATCTGGCCTACGGTTCGGGTATTTTGATCAATATAGACATTGGGTTTGGATTTTAAAACTTCTTCTTTCGTTAACCCAGTTTTGATGTTGGTGTGCTTATGAATCTTACATTTCATATCAAGCATTCTACTCCAACCCCCTAGTAAAAAGCAATGATTCTGCCACGAAAAAAAGATGTAGGCGCCTACATCTTTATAACTCTACAACGGGACTATCTGCATAGGTCTGAATGGCATCCAAATAAGCATGCAGATCCAATTGTTCTTCTAAAGCCTTTTGTAAGGTAAATAAGATCAAACGCGTATCAAAACCGCAGCAATTGCCCTTATGTACGGCCGGCGCTTTTTCTAAAGCTTCTAAGATCATGGGGATATCCTCAAGACTGCTTTCTTTTTCTAAGTCAAAAATCAATACGTTTTCACTGACAATGGCCTTTAAGGCATTTAATAAAGAAGGATACTTTTCTTCCAGCATAGCTACATACATGGTTTTAGAAGTAGGCTTGATGGCATACTTCCATAAGTCTTCTTGTCTACATGCAACAACAATCTGGCAACAATTGGTATCTGCTTCGAGTACTTGGGTAGTTTGTTTCAAACTCTCTTCTTTTTCATAGACATCAAATAATAAAGCCGAGTATTTCATGACATTCTCCTAATCCAAATCTTGTGGTAACGTAATTTTCTTATTTGAACGATCTGATTCAACAACTTTAATAGGCACTGAAGAATACCATTCAACTAGTTGGGCATCATCGGTTGCCATACGCCCTTCCTTAAAGGACTTTTCATAACAAGCGCGAATCAATTCGGTTTTAAAACATTGTGGGGTCTGGGCATTGTAGACATTGCTTCTTTCTGGGGTCTGACAGACATAGCCATTTTCCACAATCTTTACGGTATCTACACTTGGTACCATTAATAAGCACGCATCTTCGGTCTCCAGGGTTTCCTTTAAAGCGGCAATTTGGGCCTTGCTGACAAAAGGACGGGCCGCATCATGGATCATAACATAATCGCAGGTTACACTTCGTAACCCGATTCCCGCACTTTCCTGACGGGTTTTCCCACCAACATGTAACTCTACCTTAGCTTGACCTTGATAGCGTTCTTGCATGTATTCTCGATCTTCTAGGGCATACATCAAACAGATTTGTAGACAATCCGGATCTGATTGAAAGAGATTTAAACTTGCATCCAATAAAGTACTTCCAGCTTTTAATTCATGAAAAACTTTATTGTATGGCAGCTGCATTCTTGTTCCTTTACCAGCTGCAAGTAAACATACACTGTATTTCATAGTATGAACATTATAACAAAGCTTTTTCACATATGCTAAAATAAAGAAAAAAAGATGAGAAAGAAAGGGAAAACTATGAAAAGAATCTGTTCTATTTTTCTGGTATTCAGCTTAATTCTAGGCATTAGTGCTTGTAGTTCCGATGGCACAAAAGAAGCCACACAAGTTGTAAACCAATATTATAAAGACCTTCAAGCTGGAGATTTCACCAAAGCCCAAACGCTATATACCGATGATGTCGAAGACGGCAATGGCTTAAGTGCCATATCTGCATCCATTAGTGGATTAGAAAATTCCTTTGGCGAAGATACTTTATCCGACCAACAAAAAACAACCATCAATGATTCAGCCAATGCATTTATGCAGACAGCTATGAAGACCTATGTAAAGAAGTATTCCATTGTTCGTACCGAAATCAAAAAAGATAAGAGCATTGTCCTGACCGTAAAAGTCAAAGGCTTTGATGTCAATGACTTCCAGAATATTGATACCAACGCCATTGAAAACAATGTGGCCCCAAAATATGAAGAACAACTCAACCAGGTAACCAGCCAAGAACAAGCCTATGATATTTTAAGCAATATGTTAGTCGACTTATTCTCAGCCTATTCTCAAGCCGTAGAAAACCTAGATACAAAAGCACATGCCGAACAATGTACCTTAGTACAACAAGGCAATCAATGGAAGATCAAAAAGATCGTTGTCCAACAAATCAAAGATACAGAATCCGCATAAAACAGGTACTGGCCCAGTATAACTAGGCCAGTATTTTTTTATTATTCTGAGTATTCCACGCACTCAGAGCCACTCAATCCACGAGATAGAGCCAATGTACAATCTCCTGTATTTTCAAGGTCTTTTAACAGATTATATGGCTCTAAGCCATGTAATGGGTGGCTCTATTTAGTGGATTATGTTCTTTGAGCTCATAAACGCGATTGCTTTGTTATCACAAATAACATTTATCGTAGATTTTAATAAATCTTTATATAATGTAATTGACATTGTTATTTAAAATAGCTATTATTGTAGTGCTTTCTAATAATTATTAGAAAATTAATGAAATTATAATGTTTGGAGAAAAACATGAAAAAATTATCTATGAAGAAAATGGCTGATACTATCACCAGCAAAAGAAAAGAATGCAAGATCACACAAACAAAGCTTGCTGAATTAACAGGTATTAATCGTGCAATGATTAGTCGACTAGAGAGTTGTGACTACATGCCTTCGATTGAGCAACTAGAAGCGATTGCAGAAGTGCTTCATTTTGAAGTCACAGATTTATTTGAAGAAGAAAGAACTGCTTCTGAAAAACCGGTTTTAGATAAGAAATATAATGTAGCTGTAGCTGGAACGGGTTATGTTGGTTTATCTATTGCGACTTTATTGTCACAACACAACCATGTAACGGCAGTAGATATTATTCAAGAAAAAGTAAATTTAATTAACCAACGTAAATCCCCTATTCAAGATGAATACATTGAAAAGTATTTGGCTGAAAAAGATTTGGATTTAGTTGCAACTTTAGATGGAGAAAATGCTTATAAGAATGCAGATTTTGTCGTTATTGCTGCACCAACTAACTACGACAGCAAGAAAAACTTCTTTGACTGTTCTGCAGTTGAATCTGTCATTGAATTAGTTCTTAAAGTAAATCCAAATGCAACCATGGTTATTAAATCAACGATTCCAGTTGGATATACTGCTTCTGTAAGAAAGAAATACAATACAAAGAATATTATCTTTAGTCCTGAATTCTTAAGAGAAAGCAAGGCTTTATACGATAACTTGTATCCTTCTAGAATCATTGTTTCTTGTGATGAAGAATCAAAGGATAAAGCACATACATTCGCAAGCTTGCTTCAACAAGGTGCTATCAAAGAAAACATTGATACTTTATTTATGGGATTCACGGAAGCTGAAGCTGTTAAGTTATTTGCGAATACTTATTTAGCTTTACGTGTTTCTTATTTCAACGAATTAGATACATATGCTGAATCAAAGGGATTAAATACCGAAGAGATTATTGATGGTGTATGTTTAGATCCACGTATTGGTACCCACTACAACAATCCTTCTTTTGGATATGGAGGTTATTGTTTACCAAAGGACACCAAACAACTTCTTGCCAACTTTAACGATGTTCCACAAAATATGATTTCCGCTATTGTAGAAAGTAACCGAACAAGAAAAGACTACATTGCAGATAGAGTCTTAGAAATTGCAGGTGCTTATGAAGCCAATAGTACTTGGGATCCATGTAAAGAAGGAGAAAAAGTTATTGGTGTATATCGTTTAACGATGAAATCCAATTCAGATAACTTTAGACAGTCTTCGATTCAAGGGGTAATGAAACGAATCAAAGCTAAGGGAGCTACGGTTATTATTTATGAACCTACACTAGAAAATGGCGAAACCTTCTATGGCTCAGAAGTTGTGAATGACTTAAATAAATTCAAAAAGAAAAGCCAGGCAATCATCGCTAATCGATACGATTCCTGCCTGGACGATGTAAAAGATAAAGTTTATACAAGAGACATCTTCAAAAGAGACTAGTCTCAAAAAGGCTGCTGTTAGATAACAGCAGCCCTTTTTCTATTTAGTCATATAAAATTCTTTGTACCACTCAGCAAACTTTCTTAAGCCTTCTCTTAATGGCGTATGTGGTTTAAAACCAAAATCTCTTTCTAAAGCACTGGTATCCGCATATGTTACTGGTACATCTCCTGGTTGCATAGGTACAAGTTCTTTATGCGCATCAAAGTCATAATCTTCTGGTAATACACCTGCTCGAACTAATTCTTCACTTAGAATTTGTACAAAGTCTAATAAGTTTTCTGGATTACTATTTCCAATGTTGTAGATTTTATATGGTGGAATTGGTAATCCATCTTCTCCATTTTTCTTTTCTGGAGCCGATTTCATAACACGACTAACCCCTTCTACAATATCATCTACATAAGTAAAGTCTCGTTTGCAGTTTCCGTAATTGAAAATCTTAATAATTTCATTGTTACGAAGTTTATTCGTAAAGCCAAAATAAGCCATATCCGGACGTCCAGCTGGACCATATACCGTAAAGAAACGTAGTCCAGTACTTGGAATGTTATAAAGCTTAGAATAGGCATGTGCCATTAATTCATTACTCTTCTTAGTAGCTGCATATAAACTAACTGGATTATCCACTTTATCCTCTGTACTATATGGTACTTTTTTATTGGATCCATATACACTACTACTAGAAGCATAGACTAAATGTTCTACTGGATAATGTCTACAAGCTTCTAAGATGTTGTAGAAACCAATTAAGTTACTTTCAATATAAGCATCTGGATTCGTTATGGAATAACGAACACCAGCTTGTGCAGCTAAGTTTACAACAATCGCAGGATGATGTTTTTCAAAAATCGAATCAACCAATTCTTTATCCGCAATACTACCTTTATAGAATGTCCAAGTAGCATCATTAGAAATGGCTTCGATCTGTTTCAATCGATACTCTTTGATAGAAACATCATAATATGCATTCATATTATCAATCCCAACAATATGAACATCTTCCTCCTCTTTCAATAATTTCAACACTAAATTAGAGCCAATAAAACCAGCGGCTCCTGTTACTAAAATAGTTTTCATTACACTTCTTCCTTTCTTTTCTACTCTATTTGTGTACTTAACTTAAAAAAAAATAAACATTCAAAAATTGAATATCATTACAAGTATATTCATAGATGTTAAGTAATATTAAAAACCATTTTTATAAAATGTTTTGCATCATCATATATAACATCTCCCAAATTAGGATATTCTTCAAACACCCGTTCAACCCAATTTATTCCATGGCCATCAACAGTTGGAATTAATCTTTCTATTTCTCCATCTTCAGCTAAAAAAATATGATTATTTCTTAGATACTTTTGTATAGAATCATATTCCCTACGGCATTGACCAGATGGAACGCTTCCTTTACCAGCATCTTTTAACAAAGCGTAAGTATTAATATTTTTCAAAATCTTTTTAATACTATTTGCTGTTTCATCTGACATATACTTATCATGTTGAGCATTTTTAAAGATTTCTTGAATTTTCTTTTGAATTTCTGATTGAGATTTTATTTGATCATTCGTATTCTCTTCGAACAATCTTAAAAAATTTGTATGAGAAGTTTCTATTTGGTCATAATTATTATCTTTAATTGAATTTAATAATTGCTTCAATTTATCTCTATTATTAATTAAATCTAAGTCAGCAATAATATAATAATCAATCTTTAACGCAATTAGTAACGGTATAACTTTCTTAAACTGATCTTTTCCTCCAACTGCGCAAAACAGAGTGTTTTGATATAGTCCCAAGCTGACACTTTCTAAAATATTTGAATAGAATCTACAATCACTTTCATCTTCACAAAGTACAACTTGTTTATAAAATAGGCCATTTAAAATATTCGAAAATTTTAAAGTTTTATCATTCGCTATCTTGCAGATACTCTTATTATCCAAAAGATTATATGTATTATCACATCCATTACGGTTGATTTTTATTATTTTTACTCTTTTAGAATCTGTCTCAAGCACTCCTCTTATAAAATCAATATTGTGTGTTGAAATAAAACACTGTTTTCCTTCAGAAAGTTCTACAATATCTTTCCCAAGTTGGCGAGCCTGTGGAGGATGTAAAAATGTTTCTGGTTCATCAATAAGATATAATGAGTTATCCCCAGTAATTAAAGAAGAAAGAATTGCGACAGCACTTCGAACTCCATCTCCCTGTTCGGATAAATTATCTAGCTGAAACAGCTTCTTTCTTGCTTCATATCTGTCGCAATTTAGGTTTTCATTAATGACGTCTGTATCTCCTATTTTGTATTGTATGTTTGTATTCTGACCTAATACAGCGTCATCTATATCTATTCCTTTTTTAAAACTATTATTTAAAAATTTATTTACTTTTACTATTGATTTTTTGTCATCTCTTAACGTCTTCCAAATTTCAAATGCTTGATTCTCCATTGGATGAACAAATGATATTGGCTTTGTTAGATTTAACCGATTTTCTGTAGATAAAAATGTATAAAACAACTGATATATGCCCAAATTATTGTAATCATTATTTTTTAATGCATTTTCAACTTGGTTCAAACCAATATAAGTAATACAATCATCTTCTGTTATAAACTCATAACTACCATTATTATTTAAGGTTAAGTGACTTTGGAAATAGTGCCTCATTGAATCAAAATCAAAATAATATTCATTGAATTGAATATTCTCAACTAATACCAAATTAGCATTTGCACTGATTAATTTGTCCTTAATATCTTTTAATGTCCTACTTTTTCCAACATTATTTGCTCCTACAAAAAGAATAATGTCATCTTCACCAATCTCAAATTTCGTACCATTCTTAAAGCTAATGCTCTTTACCTTTATAAATGGAATATTGGTTTTACTCATTATGGCAATGCTCCTTTCTTTTGTCAAAAATATATATCAAATTAAATCAATTATTTAGCTGTTGCAATTTCCACTACATCAACAGTAACCATTCGCACTCTTCATGAACTCTAATAAATCTATAATCGTAATGTTCCAACTAAAAAATAAGCGTTATGATCAAGAAAATATAAGAAGTTCTTAAAAAAGCTCATTTCCGTCAAATCAGCCCTAAAAGCGAACTTTCTTTAATCGTTGCTGAGCAATTATATTTTTCAACCAAATTTTCAAAAATAATTTTATTACCTGGACTTATACATGGGCTTAATTGTATCTCCATTTCATTAAACGCATCATCTGAAATTACCATATCAAAATAAGGAAAAGGCTGTTTTCCCGCTCCCAAACATAAATCTTGAAATAGCTTTTTAAAATCAAAATAACAAATTTCTGGAGAACTAAGTATACTTAACGGCATTATACTTAATATATAACGCCATTCTTTTTATATAACGCCATTCTTTTTGAAACTGCCAATGCAAGTTTTTATACTTTCCCAAGAGTCCAATTTCAATACTGGCAGAATTAAAATCACAATCTAATAGGTGCGGATACAATTTATTAACATCATCTGTATACTGTACTTTATATTACAATTCGTCATTCATAGCTTGGGGAGAAAAATACCCATTCATATACATTTCTTTTAAAGGAATTATTGATCGTATCGCTTTTCCATTAGAATAATCTGTGACTGTAGCATTAGGTATATCTTTGAAATCTTCCGCAAAATAATCATAACTTTTAAATGGATTGGTTCGCATTTTTATACGAACCCCTTTATCTAAAGTCGCATACATATTCCACATAGGAATGCTTTCCATTTCATCTTCTGACCAAGAACTAATATAACAAAACTGTCCTATATTACTTATATCCGCTGTTTGTTGTTCTTGTAAATCATCCATTTTATCCAAAGAATTAAAACGAATTGTTCGATTCTTTAAAATCAAAGCCAACGTTTCTATATTAGTATAGTGAAACAAATATTTAGGTTTTTCCATCATATACCTCTCTTATTTTCTCTTTTATCTTTAGACACATCTAGTTATTTTCAATGGACTCAAAATGTATACTCTTACAAAGCACTAGCAATGCACCATTCTATTGAGTTTCTTATTCATCTTCATGTTTTAACCTTAATATATATACCATTGCATATACCCGGTTATATAAATATTCAATAAATTGTGAATCATTCAATGCTTCTCGTTTTTCTTTTGCATCATTCAAATAATCATTATGCCTAATATCAAAATAATCATTAGATATTTTCATTAAGTTTTGCAATTCATCCTTTATAACCGCATATACTTTTCCATTCTGATCATCGCATACACTAGAAGCTAACTCCGTATATCTTTTACTGCCCTTTCCATGAATAGATATTAAATATTGAAGCGCATCAATAATAAAATCCAGTGCACTTTTCTTCTCCATTAAATCTTGGCTATTAATCATATCTTCCGAAAACCTGATTTTTCGTTCGAACATTTTATAATTTATTATTTTATCAGTAATAGATGTTGTTCTATATCCTTGTTTTCTTACGATTCCATACTGTAATTTATATGGTAATTTAAATGTTTTAAATCGTTCATTTACTTCTTTAGTAAATTTATAGTGACAATTTCTAGAGTCAATAATCAAATGCTTATACGCAATCTCTATAAATTTCTTTATATCTATAATATTACCCGTATTACTTTTTAGAGAATCCGGATAACATGTGCCTCTATACAAAGTAAATACATAGTCATAATCTAAATTTAAATTCCATCTGCCTCCATTTCTATCATCCTTTTGTAAATAATTCCCTTTTAAAAGTTTTAAATTCGGCAATTCATTTTCAAACCAACAAATAAATGAATTCCAAAATCTTTTCTCATTTGTAACTTTTTCATTATCTTTATCAATATATTCAATTCCATTATCAGCTAAATATTTTATCAGTATGGCTCTAATAGTATTCGCATCTATTATTTCTGTTCCTGTTTTAAACAACAAATTATCTTTTAAATTAGCTATATCTTCTTCAAATACTTTTACTATTTTAATGATAAGTTCAACCAGTTCGTCATCTGCACCTATCCCTAACTCGAACTCCTCAATTGCATTATCAATATTTTTTATGTAATCATAAATCAAATTCTTATTTGCCGAATTAATTGTATTTGACATTATTTTACCTCTAATAATCCAATCATATTAATGAACCGAATCAATGCTTATTTATTGATTTTCTCAACTCTAATTATCCAAGCAAAAATATTTATCTACAGTCATCTAAATTAATCATTAATCAAACGATTTATATAATCTTCGGTTGCATTTTGTTTTGAAATAACACTCGCTTTATTGCCAATAACAATTGAGTGTGAAGGTACATCAAAATTCACATAAGAATTTGGGGCAATTAAAACATCATCACCAATATGTACTTTCCCTACCACAGTTGCATTTACACCAATCCATACTTTATTTCCTATAATTGGTGACCCTTTTCTTTTTCCTCTGTTTTCCTGCCCTATTGTTACACCTTTATGAATATTACAATTTTCACCAATAACTGCTTTAGGATTAATCGTAATACAATAAGGATGTCCTATATATAGCCCTCCCCCGATAACGGTTTCAGCAGAAATTTCAACACAATCTCTCTTTCTTGAAATAACAAAAATGATCTTATAAATAATTCTCAGTATTCTATTATCTATATCTTGATATTTCCTCATCCATTTTTGAAATTTAGGCATCTCTCTTTTTGATGAATATCTTTTATAATCTTTCGCAAGTAACTCATTAATTTTTCTTTTCATAATCCTCCAAATTCTTCAATTAACATAACCAATATAAAAAAATAATACAAGTTTTAGTCATCTGACTGCATTTTGGAATACTTTATTTTCTAAGCTTTAATATCAATCGATGCATTTTACTTTTATAAAATAAAATATTTGTACTCAAAACAACAAACAATGCAATAATTGCAACTTCAATCGCCATAATAAACCAATTAAAATAGTTAATATTTTTTAAAAATATATAATTGCTAAATGTAATAATTAAAATAAAATTAATTATATCAACTAAAAATTGTCTTATGACTTTTTTTAAAGGCCAATAAATAAAATTTCTAGAATCATAAACTGCAAGCCAAATAGTCTGATACGTCATAGCTACAAGAGTACCAATTGCCACTCCTATTAACCCCCATATTTTAACGGTTAATACAGATACCACAACATTCAAAATTGCTGCAACAATATAATTCCTTTGAGTTTGCTTATAATGTCCAGCAGCTAATACCATAATATTATACGGAAGTCTTAAACAATGCATAGCATTCGCTAATGTAAGTAAGATTGCAAAAGTAGGTTGAATATAATTTGCATCTCTTATTCCTAATGTATAAACTTGAATGAATGGTACAATTAATGCAGCTGTACAAGAAAATACATATGTCGTCCCTGTATGAATTAACCATTCTATCCATCCAAAAAAATTCTTCAATTGCTCTAGTTCCTGTTTCGCCCAAAGTTCACCAATTAAGGCTTGAATTCCATTAGTAATTGATAGGAATAGAGTTTTAACTCCTTTAACAACTAAAAAATAAACTGAATAAATTGAAACATTTGATAACGTTGAGAAAACTGTCAATACAATTGTATCTGTACCATCTAAAACTACAGACGCTACATGTTGTGCCACACCATTCCATTTTTGCTTAATAGGTTCCTGCGTATATTTAATTTTCCAATTAATAGCATAATGATTGTTAACATAAATCTGAAGTATTACTGGTCTAGCAAGATAGATAAGTGATGTGACTAATTTAACCACCTGAATGGTTCCATTCATTGAAATCATAATTGCACAAACGATTGTATTTAAAATAATGGTGACTGTTTGTGCATTATACTGAATATAACCTCGCTGATCTGCATTTAATAAAAGTGAATTTACAATGCCAAAATAGTATTGTGCAAATGAACTAATTGATATGGCAGCGATTAATGTTGCGGTATATATGAAACCAAAATTTTGATTTGCAATGAATGGATAAATTATCATCAAAGATATAACATAAACAAGAAGAATCCGTGCTAATCTTTGAAAAAATTTATTCGCAGACACCATCACTTTGCTTATTTGCTGATTATCTTTTTCTGCCAAAGGCTTGTATAACGAAGATTGAACAACAGCTCCTACACCAAGTTCTAAAAATGCAATCACACTTAAAAACTGACTTATAGAATTTACAAGACCATTGACCTCTGAACCGTAATGTTGTAAAAATAATCGTGGTAATATAAAGCCACAAATCAAAGTTGTTATTTGAGCTATCAATGACGCTACAGTATTCTTTGCTAATAATAATTTTCTCATTATTCTCCTCTTTAATTATTACTTTGATGGTAATTTCAACATTTTTCCAATCTTATAATCCCATTCAATTGGTTCAATTTTATCAAAACCACTACCATCATAGAATGTTAGTTCTCCAAAATAAATTTGACCATTGCATTCGTATAAATCAACACGAACATGTGGTAATCCTTTCGATAGTTTTTCTGAAATTGCAATCATTTCATCAAAACAATCTGGTTTTACAGGGCGAACATTCGCATGCTCATATCCCCAGGTAAAATCAAGCCAATTAAAATCACGATCAAAATAATCAGCTTTTGTTGACGTTTTAAAGTTACGATCCGAATTTATCATCAAAAATCGCACCTTTCCATCAAAACAATAAAACTTATAATCTTTTAATGTTTCATTTGTACTTGTATTTACATTATCAGTCATATATTTTTCAGCAATTATACGCGGAGGTACATTTTTATATGGCCATTCTCGATGGATATAATAGTATTTTCTTTTTAAACAATGTTCAATTTTTCTTTTTGCAGCAGCAATATCTAATGTCGATTTATCTTTGCAAATTACAAGACCACCACTATCATGTGTACACTTCAATACAAATTTATTAGGTAACTTATCAAAATCAATGTCATCAAATTTGGTCCACACTCCTAAAGTTGGAATGATATATTCATCCCCAATTTTGCTTGCTACATATTGCTTTGCAGCATACTTGTCTACCATCATAGTATACTCAGGATGACGATCATAAAGTTTCAACCACTGAATTTTTTCATTAAACGTTTGTGGATTGTTTAGATTTAATTCTTTTCCCATACGAACTTTGAACTCTTTTTTTAAATATATATCATCTGGTATCCAGTTAAAAAAGCCAAGAGTACTTAAATAACCAAATCTAATCTGTTTATCAAATATAAAATTTTTTACTTGTTCAAATATTCGTTTCATGTTATACCTCTATTTCATAAAATAATACATATCTAAATCTAATATATTAAACCATACAAACATTAATACCATAAAAATACACACAATAGGAATTCTCAATCTGTAATTAGACGTATTTTTATCTGTTAGTTTACCAAGAAGATTTGGCAAATAAATAGAAAGTGATATTGAAAAATATGTAATAACTCTTGCCCAATTTGAAAATGAAAAAGCAATAGGCTGTAAAAATGCAGCTAAAAAAACTAATTTAAAATAGAAATTTAACTGATTTGAAAGTTCCCCTTTAAAACAAATAAATCTAGCAATAACACAAAACCATAAGACAATTAATATCGAAATTCCACCATTAAAATTCCCAATTTCACTTATTCTAGCAAATTGATTAAGGATAAATAGTATTTTTCCGCCTAATAGTCCAATTACAATTGATAAGGGTATAGACAAAAATACTTTTGTTTTACTGATTGAGATATTCTCTACGAAATAGGCTAATATAAAAATTGCAGCAGTTCGGTGAAACAACATTGCTATCAATACAGTAAGGATAAATCTAAAAAAGTTTCTCTCCTTAATATACTTATATGAGTAAGTAAGAATAGCCATAGCACACCATTGACGTAGAATAAACATTGAAGAATTCCACATTCCCATACTGACAAATATAACAAGTGATAATACAGGATATTGCGATTCTCTTTTCATCCATTTAAAGATTGGTATTAAAATAAAAATTGCCATAAAAACCAGCAACGCACGTTCGTCATTAAAAAAATGTCCTAACAACCAATTTATAAAAACATATCCTTGTTCCCATCCAAATCTCAATGCAATACTTAATGGTAATTGACGTAAATATAAGAAACCTTCACAATAATTTAATGTATCTGCTCCAACCGTAAAATCTCGAATCGATGATAAGATTATCAGTATTGTTGCGCAACTCCAAAATAATACATTATTTATTTTAGGATGATGTTGTCCATATGAAAAAAGTGCACAAATTGAAATCACCAAAAATACAACTGAGTAAACTGTAATCATACTTTCTCCTATTAACCTATAATTTCCAACACAAATTTTTCCCACATCCTATTAATTTTTTCTGGTGTAAAATTTAAGGATAATTTTTTTTCTTTTGTGCCATCTTCTTTATTTTCAAAATAATAACAAATAGAATCTACCATTTGATTAACATTTCCGCACTGAACTAATTTGTTTCTTGAATTATCTCCTAACAACTCTCTGGGGCCACCACATGGACAATCTGTTGAAACACATGGTACACCAACAGCCATAGCTTCCATTAAAGCATTTGGCATTCCTTCATAATCTGAAGAAAGTACAAACAAATCTGCAGTCTCTAATACTCGTTCAACATTATTTGTTGCTCCCATCAAAAAAACATTATCATCAAGATTCAAATCAAGAATTTGTTTATGAAGTTCTTTTCTTAAATCACCTTCACCATAAATCTTTAATGTAACAAATGGATATTTCTTTTTTACTCTTGCAAATGCATCAATTAACATGGCATGATTCTTTTGTTCAGTAAGTCGACCGCAGGTAACAATTTCACCCCTAATCGGTTTACGTTCAACATTATAGAAATCTTCTTTCACTGCATTATAAATAATCTTTGATTTTTTTTGTAATTTTGCTGGAAACCATCTCTGCGCATCACTAGTTTGAAATACACAACCATCAGCCATAGGAAGTAAAATTTTTCCAACAATCAATCCTATCTTACCTGCATATTCTTTATTAGGATCATTACGAACAGAAACTAGTGTTTTTACAGGTAATCCTATTGTCGCTAGAATTGCACGAAAATTAGGCTCTTCCATAAAAGAAACTAGTATATCTGGTTTTTCAACTTTACATAATGTTCTTAATTTATTTATTCTACTTACATTTCTTTTGATACGAGATTGTTGTATCTCTGTATCTTCTAATGAAATTCGTCTTACTTTTGATGCTAATGGATATTCCCATTTATCTCGAAAAGATGTAACCAAAATAGTGTCATAATCATTATCTGAAAAATATTTGGCCAAATTCACCATGACACGTTCTGCACCACCATCATGAATTGCATTAATATAAAACATTATTTTTTTCATACATTTATCACCTTTTAACAAAATACATAAAGTGTAGCAATTTATCAAATAATGATTTTGATCTTTTCTTTAATTCAATTTCTCTCACTGCTACAAACTTAAAATAATATTTTCTTAGAAATGTTTCTAAATTTTCAAAATCTTTATCACTCATCGTGTTCGGATGATAGCAGAAAGTACACAACTTGAAAGGCAACTTTCGAACTCTGCCAGATTGCTGAGGTATAAAATAAAAATCATTTTCAAAATATACATCATTTGCTATTGTATCACTAATAATGCGTATGTTCGATTCTTCCTTCAATGCTATTAAAGTATTTTTATCAAAAGTATGTGAAGGTGCAAAAAAAACATTTGTTACAATACCATATTGTTTTAAAATATCTATACCATGTCGAATCATTTTTCTTTGTTCATCTAGTGAGACACCAGCAAATTCACTTCTTTTATTTACCGGGTTAATCCCCCCCTCTTTAGTTGTATATTTATGATAGCAACCATGAAGTGCTAATTCCCATCCTTTATTTTTCCAACTCAGAACTTTATTCCAAAAAGTTAAATCTTGTTTATAATTATAAATTAGAGAGGCATCTTTATTATCTGGAATAATTCCGACTAAAGGTTTAATTCCATATTTATCTATTAAAGTTTCCATTCTCTGCCATTTTTCAACATCCATATACTCAGAAGCATCATCTAATCGCAATAAATATTTACTCATCTTCTAGCCCTCTCATCTTGTTTAAGATAAAAATCTTGTAATTTATTTGCAACAGTTATTGCATCAAACGGTTGTAATCTTACTCTATCCCCACTAGTCAAACCTATTCTCTTTTTTTTATGTGCTTCAGTAATAGCGCCAAGCCATAATTTTTCATCCAAAGGAAGATATTGTATTAAAGCCGTTAAATCAACATCATGTGTAATAACATCAGAGATAATACATTGAAGGCCATTGGCCTGAGCTTCTACGACTGAAACAGGTAAGCCTTCCCACAATGAAGGAAATAAAAATATATCCATAACCTGATAATAATCCTCAGTATTTTGCTTACTGCCAGTCATTATAACTGCATCGCTGATACCTAATTGATTAATATGTTGTTTTATACTCTCGAATAATTCACCATCACCAACCAAGAGTAATTTACTATTACTATTTATTTTGTGATAATGATTAAATACATTTAATAAAAATTTATGATTTTTTGGTTTAGAAAATCTACCAATATGTCCTAAAATCATCATGTCTTCTTTTATCCCAAGTGTCATACGCATCTGATTTCGTTTATTTATATCAAATTCAAAACGTTTCAAATCAACACCATTTGGAATCATATAATAATTTTGTTGCGTAATTGCCTTTTCTCCGAATAACCATTTACCTGCTTTATCTGAACAAGCAAATAAAAAATCTGCTTGCTTTCGAATAGGCAATTGCATAATTCCTTTTACAATTGCAGAGATTCCACTTCCATTAGATGTACTATGGCTATGAGCTATAGTTATCACTCCATATTTTTTTGCAATTTTTAAATATATAGATGCTGTACTTCTAACATGTCCATGAATCACCTTATATTCTGGGTGTTCAGCAAAAAAATTTTTCCACCATTTGCAATACTGTATATGATTCTTACCTGTATATTTAGGACAAGTATAAATTTTGCCACCTAGATTATCAATCTCATCATAAAAGCCTTCTTTTTCTTCAGGTGTCAAAATAAAATCAAATTGAACCTTATTTCTATCAATATTCCTATAAATACTCATTACAAATGCCTGTGAGCCACCAAAATGAAGACTAGCAATGTTATGCACTATTCTGATTGCTTTTTGCATTATAACTTATTACCTCCGTATTTCTTTTTTGAACTATAACACTGTTATTAGGGTATGCTCCTTTAAGCACACACCCCCCCGCAACGACGCAATTATCACCAATAGAGGTTCCACGTAAAATAATGCTATTTGCACCTATCCAAACGTTGTTACCAATTTTTACAGGACTTGTTTTATACTTCAATGAAAATATACCACCTTCTGCTTTATAATCATGATCATGATCGTAAATTAAAACATTAGGACCAAGCATTACATTTTCACCAATATCTATGTCATCATAGGCAGTAATAATACATCCATTATTCATCGAAAAATTATCTCCAATAGATAACTTACCGTCATTTCTAGTCCGAATTTTTGCTCCATTATGCATCTTTAACATTTTTCCAATATATAGACTAGATTCACCAGTCATGGAAATTTCGGTTAAAGGTGATAAAATTGCAGGAAATCTAGCTTTAAAATTATTTCCTTTCTCTACTTTTAAAATCAAAAATTTCAAAGATGCCAAAGGTATACAGAATATTCCTTTAATATATTTATTCATTATAGTTCACCATTAAGTTTAATTTGATTCATATAAGCATCTACTACAATTTGCCTATCAAATTCTTTTTCAACTTTCTCTCTAGCTTTCAATCCCATTTGGCTCATTTCATTGATTTTAAGATGAAGAAATTTATCTATAGACTCAATAAGTTTATCAGTGTTTTTTTGTGGAATCATATAACCATTAACTCCATCGTCTATTACTTCACGGCACCCAGATCTATTTGTTGTAATAATTGGTCTTCCAGTCGCACAAGCTTCTAATAATACATTACTAATTCCTTCAGGATAATAAGTTGGGTGTACTATACAGTTCATTTTACTCATAAAATCAGCAACATCACGAATCATACCATGGTATATAACTATACCATTATCATTATATTCTTTTAATTTACCTTCATATTCTGCTTCACAAAAACCGCAAATATGAAATTCAACATTGTTATACTTTTCCTTTATTGATTTTGCAGCCTCCAGATATTGATCAATACCTTTCTCTTTCATGATTCGACTTATAAATGCAAATTTTATAATATTACCCTTTGGATATTCTTTAAAACTAAATCTTTGAAGATTCACTCCAGAACCAGGTAATAATTCATGTTTTCCTAATGCAATTTTATGTTTCACAAAAAATTCTTGATTTTCTGTATTTTGAAAAAAAACTTTCTCTACATCTTTAAAAGCTATTTTATAAAGCATAACCATAATTTTTTGTGTCATTCCTGGATTTTCAACAGCTGTACCTAAGCCTGTGATGTTTGCAATAAAAGGAACATTATACTTTTGTGCTGCAATAGATCCATATATATTTGGTTTAATGGTATACCCAAAAATGTAATCAGGTTTTAATTCACTAATCAACTTTTTATATTGATTTAATAATTTAAACTCAGATATTGGATTCATTCCATGACGATCCATTTTTATATCATGATGAATAGCCCCTAATTTTTTTAAATCATCAATGCGTTCTCCATAAGGTGAAGATATATGTACTTCATATCCTTCAGTTAATAATTTTTCTACTAATTCTAGTCTAAAATTGTATATCACTACATCATGATTTACTAAAAATAATATTTTTTTTTTCAATGTTTCTCTCTCAGTCTTTCTTATTGATTCATTTAAAGATATAATTTGATAATTTAACCCTTCATATTTAGACATCTCTAAGTCGTAACAGTTATTTCCAAATGCTTTATCTACTAAACCATTTATTTTACCAGGAATTTTATGTGCTATATATACACATGGATTGAATAATTTTGTAACTATTGTTTTTGTATTTGAAACTTTAGCAATTTCTCTAACCATATCACTAGTCTTAGTCCATTCGCTATTTTGCGGAATCAATACTGTAGCATTCTGTTTAACATCTACAAGCATAATTTGACACAAAAACTCACATAGATTGTCAATATGCAACATTGATCTTTCATTGTCAATATTAGGGAAAATTGGTGAGGTCTTAGCTAGTTTAGCTAATAATGGATAATTTCCTTTACTTCCTTTTCCATAAATCATTGGAGGTCGTAAGACAATTACTTTAAATTCATCACTTGCTAAATCTCTTACAGCCACATCAGCCTGTAATTTACTATCTCCATAGAAATTTGCAGGAGAAGGAATCGTATTTCTATCCACTATTTTAGTTGTTCCATATGGAGCTGAATCACCATATACAATCATGCTAGACATAAAAATAAATTCTTTTACGCCTTCATTTTTTGCCTTATTTGCAACTTCGATGGTTAAATCTGTATTTACTTTATAATATTTTTCTTTGATCTCATCAGAAACATTTCCAACATCTGCATGTGCAATACCCGCAACATGATAAACAATGTCATATTTCGAAAAATCCATATCCTTCCAACCTGGATTGATAGTATCTACAGAATCTATTTCAAAATTGTCTTTATAATGCTCTTTTGCGTAATTTGTAAAAGATTCTCCAATATATGAACCTTTACCTACAATCAATACTTTAACTTTTTTGTCTAAATCAACTGTAACCGGTTCTCCAAACCCTAGCTGGCCAATCAGTTCTTCATCTGATTTATTTTCTGTATAATTACGGCCAATTTGTTTATTCATCTCTCCAGTACCACCTTCAACAACTGAATCATCATGACCTACTTTACTAACTGTTCCTAAAAAACATTTTGCATCAAATAAAAGACTTTCATTTTTGACATATTCCCCATCTAATCTAGCTTTAACAGGAATTTCCAGTTCGTCTCGACCATTGATTTGGGCCCAGCCCGTTAATCCTGGTTTAATATCATTGGCATTATATTTATCTCTTTCCGCTGTTAAAAGATCTTGGTTCCATAATCCAGGTCTTGGACCAATAACACTCATATTTCCAATAAAGATATCCCAAATTTGTGGCAATTCATCCAAACTATGTGCACGAATAAACTTACCTACTTTTGTGATATATTGATCTGGATTTTCCAATTGATGTGTAGGTACATCATGCGGCGTATCCATCTTCATACTTCTGAATTTATGAAGTTTAAAGTATCTTTTATTTTGCCCCATTCTCTTTTGCGTAAATAAAACGGGTCCTGGATCTTCTACCTTTATTGCTAGAGCGATTGCTGCCATGATTGGACTTAAAAAAACTAATCCACCAAAAGATAGAATGACATCTATACTTCTCTTAATATATTTATCATATAGAGTAGGACGGCAATTACACTCTCCTATCTCCTTTAGATAACCTTTTACACCATCTGCATTTTCTTTATACGAATCATCCTCTACAAAGATTACTCTTTTTCCTTCTAAAGGATTTTGTTCTTCTAAATCATTGGCATATACAGAGTCTGGTTGTTTCTTTTTAGCTAATACATTTAAACCAACAAAAGTAGCACCAGCTACAATACAAGAAATTCCAAAGGCCTTCTTCAATTTCTTTTTACCCATTATTTATCTCCTACTTGATTATTCACTGCTTCCAACAAAATCATTTAATCTATTTCATAAAAAAACGACCAGTAAGAAAGAATCTATATACTGGTCTGTGTGTTCTCTATAAATACTACTTTGTTTCTAAGTCTGGATGATACGTTGGTACAATTTTTTGTACGATTTCTTTTATGTCATTGACTTCTTGATAACTTGCTTCATCAATGTAAGCTAGATCTTTTTCAAATTGTTGATCATCCATTTTGATTGGATGGCCAATAAAGATTAGCTTATTTTCGGTTTTTGTCATTCCTTCTTCATCCATTAATAATTCTTCATAGAGCTTTTCTCCTGGTCTTAGTCCAGTATATTCTACCTTAATGTCTACATCTGGGGTTAAACCAGATAATTTGATTAAGTTTCTTGCCATATCATCAATTTTTACAGGTTCTCCCATGTCTAAGACAAAGATTTCGCCACCTTTGGCATAAAGGCTTGCTTCTAGAACAAGGGATACGGCTTCTGGTATGGTCATAAAATAACGAATGATGTTTGGATCAGTTACTGTAACAGGTCCACCTTCGGCAATTTGCTTTTTAAACAAAGGAATCACAGAACCATTTGAACCTAATACATTTCCAAAACGAACCGCCATATAAATCGTTTCCGGATGTTTCCGAGACATCATTTGAATAACCATTTCACACAAACGCTTGCTGGCGCCCATAATATTTGTTGGATTTACGGCTTTGTCCGTAGAAATCAACAAGAAACGTTTGACACCATATCTTGCTGCAGCTTGTGCAACTTTATAGGTTCCCATCACATTATTCTTAATCGATTCATTTGGACTGTCTTCCATTAATGGCACATGTTTATGCGCAGCCGCATGGAAAATAATCTCTGGACGGTATTTGTCTAATACAGAATCTACTCGCTTAGTATTTCGTACTGAACCAATTAAAGTGACTAGATTTAAATCTGGAACTTTACGTTTTAATTCTTGTTGGATCGAATACGCATTATTTTCATAAATATCAAAGATAATTAATTGTTTTGGTTTAGCTCTGGCAATCTGACGACAAAGTTCACTACCAATGGAACCTCCCCCACCAGTAACCATAACAACACGATTCTCTAATGATTTATAAATTTCTTCTAGATTAATATGCGTTTCTTCACGTCCTAAAAGCTCTTCAATTTCAACATCACGAATCTTAGAAACCTTGAAATCTTCATTGACAATCTGTGCCATGCTCGGTACCGTTTGTACCTTACAATTGGTTTCTTTACAAATATTAATGATAGCCTTTTTATCCTGTGCACTTGCACCAGGCATGGCTAATATAATTTTATTAATATGATGTTTTTTAACTAATTCAGGAATAGTATGACGATTTCCTTCAATTTGAATACCCTCCAAATACCGTTTGTATTTATCTGGATTGTCATCCACTAAGGCTTCAACCTCGAAATCATGATTTGGATTACTACGACTTGCTCTAATGACCTCTCTAGCCGAAGAACCAGCTCCAACTAAAAGAACTCTTTCTCCACATGTTTCTTTCGAGTTATCCAAATTAATATACCGTAAGAAACGATACATAAAACGAATCGCTACACAAGAAACACCGCTAAAGAAATACCCCATTAAAAAGACACTTCGCGGTAAATTAAACCGGGGAATAAAAGAACATAAAACCACAGCAACAAGTAAGATAAGATAAGCTTCAATAATAGATATTAATTCATTCACACTCGCAAAAATCCATATACTATGGTACAAGCGCATGAAGTAATACACAAATATTGAAATAAGAACAATAACCGGAATAAACCAAGTTAAGTTAATAAGATATTTGGCTTCAATATTTGAAAGAACGAAGTCAAACCGCACCCATAGTGCAAAAAGATATGAAAACGCAATACAGACTATGTCTGCCAAAACAATCAGCAACAACCGCTTACGATAGGAAGAATCCTTCCCTAATTCACTTTTATTTAACTGCATAGTATCCCTTTCCCTTTAATATACAATTATTTACTTAATTAACCCATTTAATGCACTTTCTCCTTACTCATATCTATAGCTAAACTATACATATTATAAAGGATAAACAGTATTAACACACTATGCGGAAGACCAGCTATAGTTCTTCAAGACATAATTATGCTTATCTACTATATCACAAAGCTATAACATTAGCCATATTAGTTTACATTTTTACAAAGTACACAAGTTTCCTTTACAAAAAACCTAAAAAAAAGAAACATTCATGATTCCCATCAATGTTTCTTATTCCTGGTTTATGCTCTATTCCTCTGCACTTGTTCTAATTGCATCTTGTAGTAGATTTGGGCATGGATTTCTTCTTTTGAGATTTGATTGACTTCCTTTTCTTTATAGGTACTGGTAAAGAATTCATCCATGTAACAAATATTCTTTTTGCCATCAAGGAAGCAATATACTATACCGGCAATTCCTTGATTCAAAACTAAGGTACGACTTTGTACCGATGCATGATCTTCCATAAGTTTACTTAGCCATTCACTGGAATCTAAATGATAAACGATCATCTTGCTCCCTCCTTTTTGTACTTTTATTATGGATAATAAGCGTACAAAAAGACAGTGATTCTTTGTATATTCTAGGAAGTAAAAAAGAAAAAATTAGTTTTAAAAGAAAATACCTTTAAATTTATTTTTATATCAAAGATTTACAGAAATTTATATAAAAATCTATCCTTCTTTTTTTGTTTTTCTTTTCTTCAAAAGAAATTAAGCAGGGTTTCTCTTTTATTTAATAAACTTTGGCTTTTGTTTAAAAGAAATGATTCATTCTTTATTTTCATTTATCTAAATCTATAGATAATAAGAGTGCAAATAAGAAAAGGATTATGACTCCTCGCATAATGATACGGACTTTTCTTATCCGCAACTACCGCCAAGGTTGTCTATAGAGATAACCTTTTTATTTTACTGTAATCGCATACATTTTCTGCTTGTTTAAATACTTAGGATTAAGCGATAATAGAGGAAAGAAACATACAAGGAGGAAATTCGTATGGCAAATCGTTTTGTATTGAATGGTGTTTCCTACCATGGCTATGGAGCTATCCAGGCTGTAAGTGAAGAAATCAAAGATCATCATTTTCAAAAAGCTTTGGTGACAAGTGATCCAGATTTAATTAAATTTGGGGTCACAAAGAAAGTCACAGATCTTTTGGATGAAGCCAAGATTGCGTATGAAGTCTTTAGCGAAATCCAACCCAATCCAACCATTGATAATGTAAAGAAAGGTCTAGAAGCTTTTAAAAACAGTGGAGCAGACTGTATTGTAGCCATTGGTGGTGGATCCAGTATGGATACCGCTAAAGCCATTGGGATTGTCGCAAAGAATCCGGAATTCTCAGATATTCGTTCTCTAGAAGGTGCCATTGTTTCGCCAAATGGCTGTGTACCAATCTTAGCCATTCCTACTACAGCTGGTACAGCTGCGGAAGTAACGATCAACTACGTTATTACCGATCCGGAAAAGAAACGTAAATTCGTTTGTGTGGATCCCCATGATATTCCAATCATTGCCTTTGTGGATCCAGATATGATGGCTTCGATGCCAGCTGGCTTAACCGCAGCTACCGGAATGGATGCCTTAACGCATGCGATTGAAGGCTATATTACGGCTGGTGCTTGGGAACTTTCTGACATGTTCCATTTAAAAGCCATTGAAGTGATTGGACGCTCTTTAAGAGGAGCCGTAAAAAATGAAAAAGAAGGTAGAGAAGGTATGGCTCTAGGCCAATACATTGCGGGTATGGGATTCTCCAATGTAGGCTTAGGTATTGACCATTCCATGGCCCATACGCTTTCGGCTTACTACAATACCCCACATGGAAAAGCCTGTGCCATTCTATTACCACCAGTTATGGCCTTTAATGCCGATGCCAGTGGCGAGAAATACCGTGAAATTGCCCGTGTATTAGGCGTAAAAGATGTAGATTCTATGAGTCCGAAAGAATACCGCCAAGCCGCGATTGATGCGGTCGCTCAATTAGGTAAAGATGTCGGTATTCCAGATAACTTAAAAGACATCGTTAAGCCAGAAGACATTCCAAGTCTTGCTCGCGATGCCATTAAAGATGCTTGTACGCCAGGTAATCCAAAACCTGTTACTGTAGAAGAAATTGAAGACTTGTTTAGAAGTCTTATCTAATAACTACCAGCTTCGGCTGGTATTTTTTATACGAAAACTTTGGCTTGAAGTTCTGTTTTTATTTCTGGAGTAATCCCTAATTGTTTTTCTAAAAAGGCATCCATACTGCCAAAGTTTTCCTCAATGGCAGTCCAAGCGGCTTCTAAGTATTCGGGTTTAGCTTGAAATAAAGATAAGATCTCTTCTCTTTTTTCTGGCTCTACCAGCTTTAAAGGGGCTAACAGCTTTAATTCATTGCGGCTGGTATGTTGGTTGGTTAATAAATAATCTTTCATGATTTCTTCTTTATCTACATCTAAGAGTGCTAGAAAGAAAGCCGAAACCAAACCACAACGATCTTTTCCTTCCGTACAATGCCAGAGAATCGTCCCTTCCTGTTGGCAAATGATAGAAAAAACTTTCTGGAATTGCTGGAGCGAATAAGGTTCGGTTACCATACGCTTATACATGTCACACATATTGGGAATGTTCTCTAGTAAAGAAAGAAAAGATTTCTCATGGGAAATCCCTAAGGTACTTTTTTCCATAATGGAAATATGTTCATAGTGGACATGAGGAATCATGCGATCGGGACTTTTTAGTATTTCGGCATGGGTACGTAAGTCAATGACGGTCTTTAGATGCCATTGTTCCTTTAAGGCTTTTTGATCTAAGAAAGTTAAATGATGCAGGGTATCACAACGAATATAGGCATGGGATGTGATCTTCTGTCCTTTTCGGTTAACGATGCCAGAAAAATCCCGACAATTACTGGTTCCAATCAATTGAATTTCACTCATGGAAGAAGTATAGAACAAAAGTTTGTAATATACTAGAGGCAGGAGGTTGTTTATGTATTATCCCACTTTTTTGAAAAACAAAGACACCATAGGTATAACCGCTTTATCTAGTGGTGTCGGTCATAAATTAGATTCTTTTAATGAATCCATCCAGTATATCCATACTCAAGGCTTTCAAACGAAAGAAACATCTGATGTTCGTTCCAATACGGAACCAAGCGCAGACGCAAAGATTCGGGTAAAGGAATTCAACACATTATTAGAAGATACTTCTATTTCTGCAATCTGGTGTGCTGCGGGTGGAGACTTTCAAGTAGAAACGATGCCTTATATTGACTACGATTCCATCAAAGCTCATCCTAAATGGTTCCTGGGAGCCAGCGATCCCACCAATTTATTATTCCCAGTTACTTGTCATTGTGACATAGCTACAATTTATGGCTTTAATGCCGGATCCTTTGATGCCTATGGCATCAATGCCTATAGTCAAAGCTGTTTTAATTTTTTGAAAGGAAACAATCAACCGCTTGTTTCCTCCACCAAACACCAACACGTAGACTTCTATAACGAAGGAGCACCGATTTTAAATACGCCCACTTACTACCAAGGCGAAGTTTCTGTAAAGGCAAGACTATTAGGTGGTTGTTTAGAAAGCATTAATGACTTAGCCGGAACCCCTTTTGACTTTACGCAAGAATTTATCCAACGCTATGAAAACGATGGCATCGTTTGGTTCTTTGACATCTTCTCCATGAATTCTTGTGATGTCTATCGAGCTTTATTAAAGATGAAAGTCTTAAACTATTTCCAAACTACCAAAGCCATCTTAGTGGGTCGCGTTCTTTTTGAAAATGTATCCGAACTAATTAACTACCACGAAGCTTTTCAAAGAGCTTGTCCAAATATTCCACTAATCTTTGAAACAGACATTGGACATACTTACCCACATTTCTATGTCATTAATGGAGCTCTGGCTCAAATTGATGTGAAACAAGGAAAAGGAAATATACAATACATTCTAAAGTAAGATCAAAAAAACCAAGAAGAGCCTATATAGGCCTTTCTTGGTTTTTAATGGGAAAGATTTACAGGCATTTTAATCGAATAAATCATCGATTGTTAATAGCGTTGCATGATCTTTTCTAGCTTGTTCAATAACGGATTTTGTATACCCTGATTTACTAAAAAACCATAAATGTTTTTCTTCCATATTTGGAAAAACTTTTGTAGCGGTCAGTAAATCTTCGTATTCATCATAAGGCATTGGATGACTGGTAAACTTACACTCGACAAAAATAGCTTTTCTTCCACTACGATCGATTGCCAGTAGATCCACATCATCTTGGGCTTTTATTACAGGATTGCTTCCCCACCATTTTCCTAAATGATATGGAATAAAAGGAAGTTTTCTTTCTTTAGCCAGACGAATCATATATTCTTTACAGATTTCTTCAAAAACATCTCCCATTAAATTACTGATATCCTGCATAATTTCTTTCGCCGCATCTTTTGCACCAGAGTCTCACAGATTTCCCAAAGCTTTTCTTGGGCACTTCCTTTATGACCCGTTAAATGGTGTTCCCCGCTACCACTGGAAATCTCTTGATACAAATTCTTGGTTAAATCAATCTGGTAAATGGAATCATACAAACGACTGACAGCCGAAATGATTTCACTATTTAATTCAGCTTTTTTCCTAGCAACTTGGGCCGTACGCAACAATTGGTGCAGTTGTTGGTCTTTGGCATGTTTCTCATCGGTATTAATAAAGACACCATCAAAGGACTTCGGTGAGCCATCCATTCTTCGGGACAAACCACCTGCGGCATGAAACCAATGGTATTCCCCATTTTTAGCTTGTAGACGGTATTCTACATCAAAGACTCTCTTACCTGACCGATCCGAAACCGTTAAGACCTATTCATGAATCGAAAAAGCTTTATCTTCGGGATGTAAACGACTCGACCAAGCCTCAAAAGTATTCGGAAAATCTGCTTCTGAGACAAAGCCCAACATTTGCCGCAAGGTATCTGACCATTGCACCAACGTTAAATGATAATGACGATCATACTCCAAATGCCAAGAACCTGAATTCAGCGCATAGTGAATGTTTTTAAACGAGGTAATCTGACTCTCTAGTTCTTTTTTTATATTCTTCGATTGTTTTTCCCATAGTGACTACCTTAATGATTCCGTTTCTAGACTGCTACTCCCTTAAGTATAACACTACCTGATACCAAAGATTGACTCGCACAAAAGAAAAAAGCCAAAATCTCTGAATAATCAGAAAGTTTGGCTTAAGATGATTGAATGATATGTATTACTTACGAACTGGATTTCCTTCTTTATCCCAAATTCCAAAGCCTGTGATGGCACAGATAATAGAGAAAATAGGAACAATAAAGATAAACCATGCATAAGGAATATAAGCCGTCGAACAACCTAATACACCCATAACATAAATCGTAGCAACTCCCCATGGAACAATTGGTGCTGATAAAGTACCTGCATCTTCCAAGGTTCGAGACAAGACTTTTCGGTTAATATTCATATCCTCAAAGGTTGATTCAAAAGTTTGTTCAGTAACAATAATGGAAACCGTTTGTCCACCAGCTGTTAAGAAGTTGACAATATAACAGTAAATCAACGTAACGATAATCAAGATCGTACGGTTCTTGATAAACTTCAACAAAACATTCTTTGCCAAGACATCAAGAATTCCCGTAGAAGTAATAACGGCACCCATAACACTGGCAACCATAAAGGTTACAAGTAATTCAGACATCGATAGAACCCCACCACGGTTCAACATTGGATCAACAATTGCGACCCCAGTTTTAATGCTGAAACCATTGAAGGCATAGTTCATCAAATCTACAAAGTTTACACCTTGGAAAACCATCGCAAAGACAGCGGAAATTACGACCGCTAATCCCATACCTAATAAAGAAGGAATCTTGAATACCGAAATCAAGACAACCAAGATAGCTGGTAAAATCAATAAGATATTGATATTAAAATGATGACTTAAAGTATCCATAATCAACTTTTGTTGGGCAAGATCCATCGAACCACCACTATAATGTAAACCAGCAATTGTAAATAGAATCAAAGCCACAACCCCAGCTGGAATCGTTGTAAACTGCATAGAGTGAATATGGTCATATAAAGGAACTTTTGAAACGCCACTAGCTAAGTTAGTCGTATCCGATAAAGGTGACATCTTATCCCCTAACCAAGCACCAGATACAACGGCACCGACAACGAGTGGTACAGGAATACTAGTCGTAGACGCAATTCCTACCATAGCTAGACCCATAGTCGCAATAGAACCAAAAGAAGTTCCGGTAAATTCCGAAGTCAAACCACAAAGAACAAAAGCTAAAGGTACTAAGATCTTTGGTGAAATGACACGCATTCCATAATACATCAAAGATGGAACGGTTCCACCTGCCATCCAGATACCTACTAACATACCAACCATAATAACGATCAAGAAAGTTGGCATACAATCCGCTGCTGTTTTAATAATATTCTGTTCCACTTCTTGCCATGGAATATTCAATAACTTCGTTGCGATAACCGCTACAATAACGCCCGCAAATACGGATAAGGTAGTATTTACGCCCATATTGATCATAACGATCAATACAAGAATAATGGCTAAAAATGTCACAACCGCAAAGGCTGTGGAAGGCTGTTTTCTCTCTTTATTCATAATCTCATCTCCTACAATAATTCCTCTTTCAAAAAGTTAACGGCACCATCCATGCGCGCTTTTCGATAATCAAAGGATTTAAAACGATGCTCAGCCCCTTTGACAATAATACATTGAGCCCGTTCTTTAAAAATCTCCTTATATTTATAACTACAAGTACAAGAAGCCGTAATATCTTGGTCTCCATGAATCGTTAAGACCTTTTTATCAAACTTTGCGGCTTCCTTGAAAGGATCCAAGGTACACGCATCTTGATAAAACTTCAAACTCAACTTCAATCCTTCCACATCTGCACAACCATCTTTTTCGATGTTGGAAACATCTTGGCCACACAAAGTTAAATGGTCTTGTAAGTTATATACTAGATCTGGTGCTGGGCACCACATCGATAAGGCCTGAATCTGATCCTTACATTGTCCAGCTACCATCGAAGCTACACAGCCACCTAAGCTGCATCCATGTAAGGCAATCTTCTTTTTATCCACAAAGTCAAGCGATCGTACATACTCTAACATCGCTTTGGCATCTGCAATTTCACTGGAAATGGTCATATCTTCAAACTTTCCATCGCTCTCTCCACTACCATTCATATCAAAACGAACACTGGCAATGCCTTCCTTACATAAGCGTTGGGAAAGTTCATTATGTACGAAATTGATCTCATTGCGATCATCACAAAAGCCATGAAGAATGATGACCATAGGAACTGGTTTTTCACGATCTTCTGGAACATGCAACATCCCTCGCAAGGTTAATCCATCTCGCTGTATTTCGACATATTTTTGCATATCTACTCCTCCGACCAAAGTATAATACCATAGTTCTCCCAAAATTGCTCATATTTTTTAAACATATGTACACAAATAAAAAACAATAAGAATAAAAGTTGAAAATTTTGATCCTTTTTCCCGTTTTGTCGTATTAAAGAATGGAAACTATTTCCTAGAAAGAGGACAAATATGTCAAAACCCAATTTGTTAAATGATTTGGCTTTTAAATTGGTCTTTGGGCAAGACACCAAAGAAGCCAATCAAGCTTTAAAAGGAATTCTTGAAGTCTTTTTGAATCAGAAAATTCATAAAGTGCAAGTAAAGAACCCAGAATTAATTACTACCAGTGAAGAAATGAAAAACGCCCGTCTAAATCTACTTGTGGAATTTGATGATGACACCCAAGTCAATCTGGAAATGCAGGCAGCTTCTACCACTGACTCCATTCCTTTCCGTGCCCAATACTATCTAGCCCGTGTACACGCCGAACAAGATATGAGAGGAAAACTGTACAAGCACATCAAACCAACGGTCGTACTTTTCTTCTGTAACTTTACAATCAATCCGCGTTCTTCCTTTGAGAACCACTTTCAGTATCGCTTAGAAGATGGATATCCTTTATGTAGCGAAAAAGATCCTTGTCGCATCATCTTCATTGAAATGCCCAAAGTAAACTTTAATAAACCATTAAATGAGATGAACACAAAAGAACGTTTGATTTACTATTTTACGCATTGTCAAGACAAAGATGCAATTGGCGGCTAATTCGGTGCGCCTCTAGCGGTCATACCGGTTTCGAATGACGTTTGAATCGGTGCAACATGACGGATAATCGGTGTAATAGGACCTCCTTAACGCTATAGTTTGACTGTAGTGAAAGGAGGTCTTTTTGTATGCAGAAAAGCACTACAATTATTGGTGTTCTTGAAATGTTAGGAGACGGCTTCTCTTATAACGACATTCGTACAAGATATGCGATTGGTAATAGCACTATCACTGACATTAACAAAAAGTTTAAGGCAATGGATGTAACTCTTAAACAACTTCATCCTATTACCGAAAAATGAATATTTACCAAAAATTGGGAATAGAAAAGGGAATAAAAAAAGGCATCGGAATAGGCGCAGCAGCTATTGTCCAGAAATTCTCTGAGCATCTATCTACCGAACAAATTGCGAATATCTTAGATATGAGTATAGACCAAGTGGAAGCTTATCTGAATAATTCGGAAGAAAACACATAAAAAATGAGGTGATTGATATGTACAATCCAAGTGAAAGTAAACTCGATACGATTTCTTGGGAAGACTTAGAAAAAGAATTTCCCGAAATCACCAAAAGTGCTGTTTACCATGAAGCGAAAAAGTATGTTTGTGAAAATGAAATTGATAAAAGATATGGCCAAGATGCTAAAGAAAAGTTTATTGAAGAATATGTCCAAGGCTTCCTGCAAGGTGTATTAGAAATAAGAACAGAGGTAATACAAAATATGTCGACATATTATTCTACAGAAGAAATTGCAAAGATTCTTGATTTGTCTTTAGAACAAGTCAATGCATATTTAGAATAATAGCTTGTGTGCATCACACAAGCTATTTTTACGTTTATTTTAAACAATTGGATGGTCAATCGTAATTGAAAGATAGACCTTTTGTTTAGTATCCATATGCGCTTTGATGGCATCTTTGATTTGATCTAAAGAGTATTTTTCATCAAATGGAACCACCAAATCAAAAACCAAGTTACAATGACTCGGTCCATTCACGACGCGGAAGTCATGGAAAGTCCAACCACGATCAATTTCCCGAATCGCTTTATTAACCTTTGCCTTAAAGGCATCCGTTACTGGATCCTGTAGTAAAATTGGATCCATATGAATCACTAAATCAATGCCCTCTTTTGCTTTGATTTCATGTTCAATATTATCAATCACATCATGGGTCTTTAAGATGTCATCATGGGCATCTACTTCCACATGAATACTGGCAAAAATCCGTCCCGGACCATAATCGTGAATCATCGTATCATGTACCCCTAAAATCAAGTCATGATTTAAAACCATCTTCTCTAGATCTTTGACCATTTCTGGATCCGGTGCACGTCCAATCAAAGAAGAAGATGTATCTTTTAATAATTCATAAGCATTCTTTAAAATCACAAAAGAAAGAACCAAACCCATATATCCATCTAAGTTAAAATGCAAGAGTGGGGATAAGATACTGGAAACTAGAACTCCACTAGTTCCAATCACATCGCTCATCGCATCAACTGCTACGGCTTTTAATAAAGAGGAAGAATACGTTTTTGCCAAGGCATTATTGTAAGAATACATATAGAGTTTTACTAAAATCGATACCAACAAGATACCAATCGTTACCCAACGAAAATCAATCGCTTGGGGATGAAGGATGTTATTAATACTCTCCTTAAACATTTCCACACCCAATAACGCTATCAACATAGCCATTAAAAAAGAAGCCAAGATTTCCGAACGCTGGTGTCCATACGGGTGTTCTTTATCCGCTGGCTTTGAAGCAATATGAAAAGAAACAATCGATAACACATTGCTGGCGGCATCACTTAGGTTATTCATTCCATCGGCTTGAATTGAAATTGAATGAACAATCCAGCCAATCCCAAACTTTATCGCAAATAAAAAGAGATTAAAAAAAATCGCGACTACGCCGCTAATGCGACCAACGAAACTTCGCATCTCATTTTCAGTATAGGATTCTTTTTTTAATTTTGAAATCAACCACTGCATCATAGGCAAAATATACCAAAGCTGCCCCTTCATTTCAATTCATTTTGGTAAGCCGCTATTAATTATGCTAGAATAAATGCACTGGAGACGTATCGAAGTGGTCATAACGAGCTCGACTCGAAATCGAGTTGTCTTAACCGGCACGTGGGTTCGAATCCCACCGTCTCCGCCATCTTACACACAAGCGAATCCCAGGGATTCGTTTTTTTACAAAGGTAAAGAACCATAAAATTTGATAGAATACGCAGCCATATTTTTATTGACAATCCGCAAAATGCTATTTAGAATACAGATGTAAATTGACCTAGGGTCGGAAGAAAGACTATACCATATCGGTATAGTCTTTTTCTTTACTCAAATATTTAATCATAGTTGTAAATCTTTTCTTATTTGTACTATCACGAAGAGTCTTCGTTTTTGGATTATAAAAACGTATCAATATTTCCAAACTATTACAATGCATCACGCAATTACGAACTGCTATTAAAGTAAAGAACTTTGATATAAAATCTGGGGTTTTATCCACTCCAAAGTCAATTTCAGCTTTTTTACAATCATTAAAAATTTTATCTTGTTCTTTGTATTCTAAGCCACAATATACCGTCAAAGTTTGGCCTAAAGACATTCTATCAAAGAAGCAATACACATCATGATAGTTATTGATATTGTCTTTTATTCATCAATATGTTTGTTCATATGATGAATACGCTCATCACTATAATGATTATTATTAGGTATTCTTATCCTGACTACATCTAGAAAGACAATAACATCATCTTTTGATTCTAGTGTATACATAGTTAGTATCCTATAGGAAAAAATTGATTTGAATATGGTTTCAAACGAGATGATATTTTTTGAAATAGTCGGATATTTTTCTCTTTCACTTTTATACAGTTCATAATATTCACTAAATTCAACATCATTTTCATATACATGATTTCCATTTTCTTTGATAACCTCATTTTTATTTGAAAGTTTTGCAAAGTGATGTTTGAACGGCGTAATGACATTAATATAGTTATATCTAAACAATATATCTTTAGCTTGCTTTTCAGTGATAATATTAAAACAAACCTTTTTATTCTCTTTTAAATATTTAATTTGTTCATCTAAAGTTTTAGCTGGTTTATATGCAGCCATTTTACTTACCTCCTATCTAAATTCAAAAATCTAAAACTGCCCATAAACGCAGCATAATTTTACGCAAAGTAAAAGGTCCTTGCTCCAACATCTTCTTCCTGCAAGGACCTGTTATGAGATGAATCTATTCATGATTACTCCCTTCTATCTCATCTTTATTTTAAATACCCTTTTCTTTTCCCTTATTTATTGCGGTATGTTTCAATAAATAAGCCATTTACTTGTACATCGGTTTCAACCTTCTTCCTAAGTATCTTTCCTTTTTGTACTTTCATTATAACGGACAAATCTAAGAATCCCAGTCATTTGGCCTACTTGGTTAAGAATATGGAAAACTTTGTATTTCAAAAAAAATCACACCCAAATGGTGTGAAATTCTTTATCGATTTTGAATCTGGAAGACCCAAAAACCCTTCTCTTTTCCCATGCGTTTCACCGCATAGTTTTGTTCCAAATACTTTTGGGCACTAGCTGCGCCATGTTGTTTACGAATCACAATCCATAAAGAACCCGAACAATGCGCCATACATTCATCAAATAAACGGTAAATCACAGCTTTACCGGTACGAATCGGTGGATTTAATAAGATGCAATCAAACATACCTTCTTTGATCCCATCCTGACAAAGAAAGGTAGCTTCTTTTTGGATATTTCGCATATTTACTTTGGCACATTCTATCGCTTTTTGATTCACATCAACCATCGTTAGAGCACAATCCCATTCACTGGCTAAAACTACACCAACCGGACCAATGCCACAGCCCATGTCTAAAACCTTTTTACATAGCTTTTCATTCTTTAAAACAGTTTCTAATAGAATACGCGTTCCAGTATCCAGTTTATCTTTTGAGAATACCCCGGCATTACTTTGCATCGTATAATCTTTGCCATTTAAAGAAAAAGTAAACGTTTCTGCCTTCTGATCCAACCTTGGATCCCATTCAAAATATTGTGTCATACAAGAATTATACACAAGAATCCCACATATAGAACCACTTTTTCCAGTTTGCTGGGATTTTGCCTAGGCTTAGCTATAATGAAAATAGAAAAAGGCATAAGAAATATCTAAAAGAAAGGAAAGGTACAGACCAATGGGAACTTAAGCTTTTAGCCAAAAATAAGAAAGAAAAGAAAGGAGTAATCATGAATAGACTTATCATATAAAGGCTTCTACTTCATTCAATGCGAATCAAGTAGAAGCCATTTTTATGTCCTCTAAAAAAAGAAGTTGTATTGCTACAACTTCTCTACTTCAAATACTGTGGCACCTAAACTAGGCACATCACACTGAATCATAAATGGTTTTCCATTTCGGGAAAGACGAACCGCCTGACACTTCTGGGCTGTATCCGATGGAAGATTTCCATTATATTTCGCCCATTGGGTATTCAAGACTTCTTTATATTCCCCACTAATGCCAACCCCAAATTGTTGTTTGGCATATGGATTCGTTGAGAAATTCAAGATAATCAAATAATCCTTTTTCGTTCCTTTCCGTAAATACGAGAACATATTGTGTTGGGTATCATCCGCATTGACCCATTCAAAAGAACAAGGATTGTAATCATCTTTCCAGAATGCATCATTTTCGACATACAATTTGCCTAAATCCTGGAACATATGATTAAACGCATCATGCATTGGATACTCTAATAAGAACCAGTCACAACTCTTGGTTTCATCCCATTCTCTCAATTGACCAATTTCATTACCCATAAAGTTTAGCTTCTTACCAGGATGGGTAAACATATAGGTATATACAGCTCTTGCCTGGGAGAACTTATCTTCATAACTTCCCCACATCTTATCCACAATCGTGGCCTTACCATGAACCACTTCATCATGAGAGAAGACATTGATAAATTTTTCGGAATAGAAATACGCCATAGAGAACGTTACATCATAGTGATGCCATTGGCGGTAAATTGGATCTTTCTTGCAGTAATCCAAGGTATCATTCATCCAACCAAGATCCCACTTATAATCAAAACCTAAACCATTATCTAAGGTTGATTTTGTGACATTTGGGAAATCCGTAGAATCTTCGGCAATCAACATGATCTTACCATCATGGGCTTTATTCAATTCAAAGTTCATGCGCTTCATAAAATCGCAAGCCCCTTCATTGACACCATTATTCTTATTTCCATGCCAGAAAATCGCATTCGAAATCGCATCCATTCGCAAACCATCAAAATGATAGACATCGATCCAGAAATTCGCTGCACTCATTAAGAAAGAACGAACTTCTTCTTTCCATAAATTGAAATTATACGTTCCCCATTCTGAATGGGCATCTTCATCTTTGGTGTATTCATACAAAGGCGTACCATCAAATTTTGCCAAGGCATAATTATCTTTGACAAAGTGCACTGGCACAAAGTCCATAATAATACCAATTCCCGCTTTATGCAGGGCATTGACAAAATGCATCAATTCTTGATTCGTTCCATAACGCGATGTGCTAGAAAAATAGCCTGTACATTGATAGCCCCAAGAGCCATCAAACGGATATTCACAAAGTGGCATCATCTCTACATGCGTAAAGTGATGCTTCTTACAATGCGCAATTAAATCCTTTTCAATATCTTTGTACTTCACAAACTCTTGTGGATCATCGGTTTCCTTCTTCCAAGAACCCGCATGCATTTCATAAATATTCACAGGTGAATCAAAGCCTTTATTCCGTTGGGCCATCCACTTATCATCGGTCCACTTATTATAAGTTAAATTCGCAACAATACTTGCCGTGTTTGGACGCAATTCACTATAGAAGGCATAAGGATCCATCTTATCAACAATTTCATCCGTTGCCTGATGAATACGATACTTATATGAATCTCCTATCTTGGCATTCTTTACATGAGCTTCCCAAATTCCATGTTTATCTTTTTTCATCGGATTGGCTTCTCCATCCCAATCGTTAAATGTACCAACTAAGGCAATGGATTTCGCATGCGGTGCATATACTCTAAAATCCACCCCATTCTTACTTACATGTGCCCCAAAATATCGATAGGATGTGATATCGCTTCCTTCAAAAAAAGCCTTTACTTTATTATCCAACATAATCCAAATACTCCTTATTTCTACGTCCATTATAAACTACTAGTTCACTTTTTTAAATAATGAAAGCCCTTATATTTCGTAACATGAACAGTAAAATTCCCGTCACAGAATATGATTCTAATCAGAAAAAGTGTAGAATTCTACAAAAAAGGATCTAAAACCGATGCTCTATATGAATATATGCAATATGGAGGAATGCCTCTTCCGTGCTATCGGATGAAGATGCAAAGAAACAATATTTGAAAGGATTATTTGAAACAACCTATTTCAAAGATGCTTTTATTCTACAAGAAGCGACACGTTATGATATTCGCAGCAAAAAAGAAATCGGCGCTTTAAGAAAATATTATTTTGTAGATACCGGTTTAAGAAATGCACAACTCAATTTTGCGTATCCAGATGAAAGACAGTTATTAGAGAATATTGTCTATAACGAACTCATATACGATGGATACACGGTAAACGTTAGAACCTTTGATACAATCGAAAAGAACAAAACTGGAACATCCATTCGAAAAACCAATGAAATTGACTTCTTTGCCCAAAAAAATGAACGAAAATTCTACATACAAATATCAACCGATGTTTCAAACTCGGAAACAAAAGACAGAGAAATTCGACCATCTATCAAATTAAACGATCAAATCCAAAAAATATTAGTCGTTAATAAGCCCTACAAAGCCATGGTAGATAACCAAAGGTATATCATCATTGGCGCTAGTGAATTCCTGCTAAATTACATAAAGTAAAAAAACAGAACACCGAAAGTCTATGCACTTTCCATGTTCTGTTTTTTAAATTCCGCTAAGATTTTCTGCAGATCCTCTAAAGTCTGAATAGAACTACACGCATTCTTAAAAGCATGACTGTTCGCTAAGCCTTTAAAATACCAGCTAGCCAGTCCCCGCATCTCACGAATCGCTACAGTTTCCCCTTTATATTCCGCTAATAAAGTCGCATGCCGAGAACACATTTCCATACGCTCTTCGATGCTGTGTTTACCAACATGACCTTGAACACAGTCCGCTATCAAGAAAGGATTTCCGACAATACCACGTCCTAACATAACACCATCACAACCCGTTTGTTCCTGTATCGCAAAATAATCTTCAACACTGCGCACATCGCCATTGCCAACGACTGGAATCGAAACCGCTTCTTTGACCTTTTTAATATAAGACCAATCGGCTTTACCTTCATACATCTGCGTGCGTGTACGCCCATGTACCGCAATTGCCTGCACCCCAACTTCTTCCATCGCTTGTGCCATTTCCACACAATTGATATGTTGGGCATCAAAACCCAAACGCATCTTAACCGTTACTGGTTTATTTACCGCCTGTACTAAATGGGCAATCAAATCTTTGGCATACGCCACATCTTTCATCAAATAGGAACCCGCTTTCGCTTTAATCACCTTATTAACCGGACAACCCATATTAAAATCAATGATGTCACAATCCGTTTGCGTATCCAAATACTTTCCTGCATACACCACCGATTCGATATCATGTCCGAAGATCTGAAAACTCAAAGGATGTTCATCCGCACGGGAAATACACATTGCTTCGGTTTTCTTCGAACCATAGAACAAAGCTTTATCACTGACCATTTCATTGCAGACAAGACCAGCACCCAGCTCTTTAGAAATCTGGCGAAAGGCAATATTGGAAATCCCTGCCATTGGCGCAACCACTACATTATTCGGACATTCAACATTTCCAATTTTAAGCTTGGAAGTCATGTTTATGCTCCAAAATAGCCTTTAATTCTGCTTCGCTAAATTGATAATGTTCGTTACAGAAATTACATGTCACTTCAGCTCCATGATCTTCTTCAATCATCGCCTTTAGGTCAGCATCCGCAATTGTTGCCAAAGCTCGTTCCATTCTTTCCTTTGAACAAGGACAAGAGAAAGATACCGGTTCGGTACTTAGAATATGGACTCCTTCAAACATATCACGCGCCAATTCTTCTAAATTGGTATCATCGTATTCTTGAATCAAAGTCGACATAGGTTTTAAACCTTCTAAGACATGTTCACAAATCGAAATATCTGTATCCGTTGCATCCGGTAACATTTGGATAATCATTGCCCCACTGGCAAGAATATTCTGATCTGGACCAACCAGTACCCCTACAGAGACTGCGGTTGGGGTCTGTTCACTCAAAGTAAAGTAATAGGCAAAATCATCCCCGATTTCTCCGGACTGTAAATCAACGGTTCCTGTCCAGTTTTCCGCCATATGTAAATCTTTGGTTACCGTTAAAGTTCCTTCTTTTCCAACGACATCCGCCACATCTAAATGTCCATCTTCACGCGTTTTTGTTGGTACATGAGGATTGGATACAAAGCCACGCACCGAACCATCCGCATAGGCATCCACCATAATGGTTCCTAAAGGACCACCTCCATTAATGGTAATCGTCAACATTTCCTGTTTACTTTTTAACATCGAACCCATCATCGTACCAACCGATAAAGTTCTACCTAATGCCGCAGCCGCACATGGATAACAATCAAATCGGTCTCTGGCTTCTTGGACTAAATCCGTTGTGCGTACCAAATATAAACGTACCCTTCCTTCACATACAAGGGCTTTTGTTAATTGATCTTTCATTTTCTTCACCTCTATTTTTATGGAGAAAAAGTCCCATCAATACATGGGACTTCTTATTTAGTCTTTTCGTTTCGTTAATTCTTTAAACGCATCATCCAAATCTTTTTGATCAATACCTTTCGCTTCTTGATCTGGTGTTGGCGGCAGAACAACTTCTTCTTTTGGTTTTTCCGCTTCTTCTACAACTTGATTTGGATCTTTTAATTGACCATAGTTCATCAAATTCATGATTTCTTCATTCGTCAATGTTTCATGTTCGTATAAGTTTTCCGCAATCAGATCCAACAAGTCCCGGTTTTCGGTTAAAATCCGACGACATTCTTGTTCACATTGATTAACGATTTTACGAACTTCTTTATCAATTTCGCCGGCAACCCCTTCGGAATAACTTCCACCCTGGGTATAATCACGGCCTAAGAATACATTGCCTTGCGGATCGGCATATTGGATAGGTCCTAAACTAGACATACCATACACCCGAACCATATTCTTCGCTAACTTCGTTAACTGTTCAATATCATTGATGGCACCGGCACTCACTTCGCCAAAGACTAAGTCTTCGGCTGTACGGCCACCTAGTAAACCGGTAATCTGCGCCAACAATTCACTCTTGCGATGGAAATACTTCTCTTCTTTTGGTGTCATCAAGTTATAACCACCCGCTTCACCACGTGGAATAATCGTAACTTTCTGCACTTTTTCAGCATCTTCCAACTTCAAACCAATTACGGCATGGCCCGCTTCATGGTAAGAAACCAGACGCTTATCCATCTCATTGTATTTCTTGGATTTTTTCGCTGGACCCATCATGACACGGTCGATGGCTTCATCCAAGTCTTCCATTGTTACTTTCGCTTCTTTATTACGAACCGCTAAGATAGCTCCTTCGTTTAAGACATTGGCCAAATCCGCACCTGAGAAACCAGGCGTTCTTTGAGCCAAGTTATGCAAAGAAACATCACTGGCTAACTTCTTATTGCGCGCATGCACTTTTAAGATTTCTTCACGACCCTTAATGTCTGGTAAAGTAACCGTAATACGACGATCGAAACGACCACTACGCAATAAAGCAGGGTCTAAGACATCCGGACGGTTGGTTGCGGCAATGACAACAATACCACCATTGTCATTCATACCATCCATTTCAACCAACATCTGGTTTAAGGTTTGTTCACGTTCATCGTTTCCGCCGCCCATTCCGGCACCACGTTGACGACCAACGGCATCGATTTCATCAATAAAGATAATACAAGGTGCAGCTTTTTGCGCATCTTTAAACATATCACGGACACGGCTAGCACCAGTACCGACAAACATTTCTACGAAATCGGAGCCCGAAATCGAGAAGAATGGTACATTTGCCTCTCCCGCTACCGCTTTAGCCAGTAAGGTTTTACCTGTTCCAGGAGGACCAACCATTAAGACACCCTTCGGAATATGGGCACCCATATCGGTAAACTTTTTCGGTGAACGCAAGTAGTCAATAATTTCCGCTACTTCTTCTTTTTCTTCGTCACAGCCCGCAATATCCTTAAAGCGAACTTTTACATCTTTTTCAATACGGGCACGGTTCTTGGCAAATTCGAAAGCCTTGTTGGTCGAACCGCCACCACCCATACGGGAAAACATGTAATAGAAGAAAACCGCTACAATTAAAAACGGTAAAATTTGGGCAAGCAAGTTCATCCAAATTGCCCCAGAGTTTGGATCACTTACCGTGATCTTGCCTTGGTCTTTGGATAATGTCTTTTTTAACCAATCAATATTTTCATCAGTATTTGGTACGATGACACTATAGCTTACACTCGAATCGTGTTTTTTATCGGTATAGGTTCCATGTACTTTGATGACCGTATCATCAATATCCATCGTCGAATCTTGAAATTTTGCCGTCTTGGCAACTTTTTCAAAACGCGTGTAATCCATTTGGACCGTATTTCCTTGTGCACTATACGCAATCAAAGAAAGAATAATACTAATGACGAAAATCGTTGGCAAAAGATTTAGCCAATTTCTTTTCATTCTTTAATCCTCCTTATTCATAGATTTCTGGTTTTAATACACCAATATATGGTAAATTACGATATTTTTGATTGTAGTCTAAACCAAATCCAACTACGAATTCATTTGGAACTTCAAAACCAACATAATCAGCTTCAATATCACATATACGACGATCTGGTTTATCTAATAAAGAAACGATTTTTACATCTTTGGCTTTTTTGTTCTTAAACATCTTGGTAACTTCTACCAAAGTACGTCCCGTATCCACAATGTCTTCGACTAGTAAAATATATTTATTTTTTGCGGAAGTCATCATATCCAAATCAATACGAACATCCCCAATGGATTCAGTTCCATCATAAGAACTAACCTTCATGAATTCCAATTCACAAGGAAAAGTAAAGTACTTCATCAATTCAGACATAAAAGGAACACTTCCCTTTAAAAGTCCAACCACAATAGGAACTTCCCCAATGGCATTATAGTCTGCTTCAATTTGAGCAGCCAATTCTTTACAGCGTTTGGTAATGGCTTCTTGTGAAACAAGAATTTTTTCAATATCGTTTGAAATCATACAAATTATCTCCTCAAGTCAAACTTTATTGTATCATAAAGGCATTCGGATGAGTACTAAAATGTTGTACATCACAACCAATCCCTGGTACAAAAATAATCATCTTTTCCGCATTCTCTACAACCAGCCATTTTTTTCGCCATGTTTTTGGAATTTTCCGGTCCACAAAAAAGCGTGAAAGCTTTTTGGTACCAAAGCGTAAGGCAATCTTATCCCCTTCTTTTACGGTTCGAATACATAAAGGAAAATCACCAGACTGTAGATTCATACCTTCAATCACCTTTCCCTTTTCACAAAGGGAAAAAGGCCCATACGATTTATATTCCAATGCAGGTAAGAAAAGCTGAAATGCTTCCTGCTTTTTCTCACAATATAAATGATCATGAAAACTTTCTAAGGTATAGTCACCTAAATCAATTAGACAGTCACTTTGAATCTGTTTCCATAAAGAGGCAACATGCTTCATCGCCAAGTGCTGATGGCAGTTTTGATACAAGAAACGTTCCAGCACAAACGGACTTTGTTCCTTAATCAATTGTGAACAAGTCCAATCACTCTTCAAAAAGGCATCGGCTTTCTCTCTTTGCATTTCTAAGTCGGCATTTTCTTTACGAATCTTTTCCATCAAGGCTACTTTATCTTCTTGCGAATAGTTTGCCAAAATGTGATGACGAATTTTATTACGTGTATAGTCATCGGAAAGATTACTTTCATCAATACCATAAGGCACCCTAGCTTTGTCACAATACTCGGCCAGTTCAGCCTTCGTATAGCCAAGTAAAGGTCGCTCGATCCAAAAACCCTTACGCAACATCTTCTCTTGAATGCCCCAACAACCGGGAAGTCGTCCACTCTGCTTTTGAAAAACATAGGTTTCCAGACAATCATCCATCTGATGGGCTACTTCGATTTGTTTAGTTGAGAAACGTTTGGCACAATCAATAAAAAAATCATAACGAACATCTCTGGCCCAAGCTTGAAAGTTGCCTACATGATCCCACGTAGGTTCATCGACAAAACAGGGAATTCCATAGTTTTCACAATACTGACGAACAATCTTCTCATCCCGATTGGCTGTTTCTCTTTTTTTATAATTTACATGGGCAACCGCAATCTCATAGCCTTTTTTACGACAGATATCCAATAGGGCCATACTATCTGGGCCACCCGAACAAGCTACAATGACTCTCATGCCAACCATTATACAATAGAAAAACGATTCTTGTCGCAGACGATACAAAGTCTGTTCAAAGAATCGTTTCAAATTAGTCTTACTTTTTAATAATTGATTCGTTCCAATGTTCGTTTGGTTCAAGACCTAATAAGTCTGTAACCGTTGCAGCAACATTAGATAATCCAAGTGAATCATCTTGTTTACACTCTACATCGGCTCCGTAAATAATGAATGGAACTGGTGCTAAAGTATGGCTAGTCTTGCTTTCATCATCAGCATTACCATGATCGGCCATGATCATTAAGATGGCATTGGCTTTATCACATGCTTCAATTACACGAGCTAATTCCAAATCAACAGATTCTACACCAATGATTGTAGCTGGTAAGCTTCCCGTATGTCCAACCATATCTCCATTTGGATAGTTTGTACGTAAGAAATCATATTTACCACTTTCAATTGCTTCACAAAGTTGATCTGTAATTTCCGCAGCCTTCATCCAAGGTCTTTGTTCAAATGGAACAACATCACTTGGGATTTCTACATAAGTCTCTAAAGACTCATCAAATTTTTCGGAACGGTTACCATTCCAGAAGTAAGTAACGTGACCATATTTTTGCGTTTCACTGATCGCATATTCACGAACCCCGTGTTTACACAATTCTTCTGTTAATGTGTATTTGATTTTTGGTGGTTCCGTTAAGTAGTTCTTTGGAATTTGTAAATCGGCATCGTATTGTAACATACCAGCAAATTTTACTTGAGGTACTTTTACACGATCAAATTTATCAAAGCTTTCGTCTCCATCAAAGGCTAAAGAGATTTCTTGGGCACGGTCACCACGGAAGTTGAACAATACAACGCTGTCGCCATCATCAATGGTTCCTACTGGTTGACCATCTTTGGCAATAACGAATCCAGGTAAGTCTTGGTCAACAACACCGGTTTCTTTACGATAGGTTTCAATAGCTTCTGTAGCTGAGGCAAATTGTCTTCCTTCACCCATTACATGAATCTTCCATCCACGTTCAACCATTGACCAATCCGCTTCATAACGGTCCATTGTGATTTGCATACGTCCACCACCACTGGCAATGCATGCATGGAAGTTATCATCGTTTAAATCTGCCATAAAGTTTTCAATATCATCGACATATTCTAAGGCAGAAGTAGCTGGTACATCACGTCCATCTAATAAGGCATGTACACGTACTTCTTTAATTCCTTCAGCTTTAGACTCTTTAATTAAAGCTTTTAAGTGAGAAATATTTGAGTGAACATTTCCATCACTTAATAGACCCAAGAAATGCATCTTGCTGTCTTTAGCGTTTTCAGCTAATTCCTTCCAAGTCTTAGAATGGAAGATTTCCCCTGTTTCAATGTTTTCGTTTACAAGTTTTGCACCTTGTGAATAGATTTGACCACAACCAAGTGCGTTATGTCCAACTTCTGAGTTACCCATATCTTTATCTGTAGGCAAACCAACAGCTAAACCATGTGCACGCAATTGCGTATGTGGGCATTCTTTCCATAATTTATCAAGGGTTGGTTTATTCGCTAAGGCAACTGCATTATTTGTCTTGTCTTCGCGAATTCCAATACCATCCATTACAACCAATACTACCGGTCTTTTTTCCATATTTTTTATCCTCCGTTTAACTGTTTTTAGTTTATCACTTTCGTTTAAAAAAATCGACAATTGCTTCAATTCCAGCCATAAATTGTATAAAAATCATAGACAGTTATGAAAAAAACGACATTTGTTCTGAAAACTTTTCAAAACCGTCTTTTTCTGTGATAGAATTCTAGATATTAAAGGGAGAATGTAAAAATGAAATTATGGAAAAAAATGCTTGCAGCAACGCTTGTTGCAGGTCTATCATTCGGACTTGTCGGATGTGGGGATAAAAAAGCCTCTAGCGACAACGACGATAAGACACTCGTGGTTGGATTTGACCAAAACTTCCCACCATTCGGTTATGTCGATGACGATGGAAACTATGTTGGTTTTGACTTAGACTTAGCTAAAGAAGCTGCTAAGCGTATGGGAATGAAAGTGAAGTACCAACCAATTGATTGGGATTCCAAAGATATGGAATTGGAATCTGGTACGATTGATTGTATCTGGAATGGATTTACCATCAGCGGAAGAGAAAAGAAATACACTTGGACTGATCCATACATGGATAACTCCCAAGTTGTCGTAGTAAAAAGCGATTCAGGCATCAATTCTTTAGCTGATCTAAAAGGCAAAAATGTCGAAGTCCAAAAAGAATCCAGTGCCGAAACAGCTATCAATGACAACAAAGAGTTAAAAGATTCTTTTGCCCAATATACTAGCGTAGCTGACTACAATACTGGTATCATGGATTTGGAATCTGGCGCAGCGGATGCGGTAGCGATGGATATCTATGTTGCCAAAGATCAAATTGCCGGCAAAGGCGATTTAAAGATCTTAGATGAAAAAGTATCCAACGAACAATATGGCGTAGGCTTTGAAAAAGGCAACACCAAGTTACGTGATAAAGTAGAAAAAGCATTAAAAGAAATGGTAAAAGATGGAACGTTCCAGAAAATCTCTGAAAAGTGGTTTGATGGCGAAAACGTTTGTATCTTATCCGCAGATTAATACGAAACCAGGCAAAGACCTGGTTTCTCTATTGTAGAAGGAGGAACCTATGGGAGTACGATCAATCTCATTACTAAGCTCATTTACCCAACTCATTGGTGGAATGGGCACGACGATTCAAATTTTCCTATTAACATTATTATTTTCTTTGCCTTTAGGTCTAATTATTGCCTTTGGGCGTATGTCAAAAAACATCATCCTGCAATCGATTGTAAAAGTGTATATTTCTATTCTAAGAGGTACACCTTTGATGTTGCAGTTGCTAGTTGTGTATTTTGGCCCTTATTACATTTTAGGCATGTCTATTTCTTCAGCCTATCGTGGAGTAGCTGTTATTATCGCATTCTCTTTAAACTACGCTGCCTACTTTGCCGAAATCTATCGTTCCGGTATTGAATCCATGCCAAAAGGACAATACGAAGCCGCGAAGGTCTTAGGCTATTCCAAAGTACAAACCTTTTTTACGATTATTTTCCCGCAAGTTCTAAAACGAATCTTGCCTTCTTTAACTAATGAAATCATTACCTTGGTTAAAGATACATCCTTAGCTTTCTCGATTGCCTATATGGAAATGTTTACCCAAGCCAAAGCCTTGGCCGCTAGTTTTAAAAGTATGATTCCTTTTGTAGCTGCTGCAATTTTCTATTACATCTTTAACTTTATCGTAGCTATGATTATGGAACACTTCGAAAAGAAAATGAACTACTATAACTAAGAGGTGGGTTTATGAAAATACTAGAAATGAATCATGTCAAAAAGAACTTTGGCAACAACCAAGTCTTAAAAGATATCAACTTATCCGTTAACGAAGGCGAAGTCGTAACCATTATCGGTCCTTCAGGATCGGGTAAAAGTACTTTGTTGCGTTGTGCAACATTCTTAGAAACAATGGATGATGGCAACATCATCTATATGGATGATGAAGTGGTAAAGAGTGAAAACGGTCATTCGGTTTATGGTAATAAAGAGCAACAAAAAAGGGCTTTAAGTTATTTTGGTCTAGTTTTCCAAAACTTTAACTTATTCCCACATTTTACCGTTTTAAAAAATATCATCGATGCACCGATCCGTATTCAAAAAAGAAACAAAGAAGAAGTCATCGCCGAAGCAAGAGCCCTACTTACCCAAATGGGATTATCCGATAAAGAAAACGCCTATCCTGGTCAGTTAAGTGGCGGTCAGCAACAACGTGTTTCCATTGCCCGTGCTTTGGCCATGAAACCAAAGATCTTATTCTTTGATGAACCAACCAGTGCTCTAGATCCTGAATTAACCTTAGAAATTCTAAAAGTTATTAAAGATCTAGCGAAACAAAAAATGACAATGGTTATTGTCACCCATGAAATGACCTTTGCCCACGATGTATCTAATCGGATGATCTTCATGGATAAAGGCGTTATTGTCGAAGAAACGACACCAGATAAGATGTTTACTTCGGATAACGAAAGAACCAAAGAGTTCTTAGGAAAATATCACGAATTAGCTTAGCCCAGTACATACTGGGTTATTTTTTTCAGATAAAAAAGCTGCAATGCAATGCATCACAGCTTATCTAAAATCTATTTCTTTTTCAGAACAAACGTTGCTTTTAAGAAGGCAACAAAACTTAATGCCATTAAAGATAACCATTGAACCAAGTTAGTAGCTTCACCGGTTTGAACAGAATCTTTCTTTTCTGTTTTTGCCGTTTCAGTAGTTGTGGCTTTTGTCGTACTTGTTTGAACGACAGTAGCTGTTTTATTCGAATCCGTTTTTGTTTCTGTACTTGGACTACTTGGTTTATTCTCGGAACCATCTGCTGGTTTACCTGGTTGCTCTGGTTTTCTAGGTTGATCCGGTTGATCTGGATTCTCAATTTCCGATGCTTTTGGTTTAATCGAGTTGATTGCTACCACAAATAAACCTGCAGGAGTTTTATCTGCATTCGAACTATTCACCCTTTTTCCATTTACATTCACAATATTATCCTTGTTCGCAAATGTAAATCCATCTTTAGTTCGTATATCTAGAGAATACATGTAACGTTTTCCTGCTTCAAAAGAAGTAATTCGTTTATCAGCAGCTAGACTATTATTTAAAAAATCATTGGAGTGCCAAAACGCTACAGGTACAAGTTCACCACTTTCTAACTCAACCATTTCTTCCCAATACTCATCGTAAATTTCATACTTACCTTGATCAGCTGCTGAAACTTGGGCCGTTTTTTGTGGGACAGATCCAGGTGGATAATCAAATTTCACATTCTCAATATTGGCTTCATTTAAAACAATATCTTCTTGTGGATCTTCATCTTTCACCTTTATCGTAATAAGTCCGCTAAGTCTCAATTCTTTTCTATCTGCTGAAAGACTCGCAAGTAAAAATTTTTTAAGCGGGTCATTGCCTAATTTAATTTGTTTGCCATTACATAAAACTGTGCAATCCGCAAAGTTCTTAAATCCCTCAGAGAAAATATAACCATCTTTCGCGTTCAAAATTACATTATATCCATAAGACTCACCCGCTGTTGGATTGCGTGGATCTTGTTTTGTGATACGACCAACATAAGGATCACCTACAAGAATATGATCCAATTGTTGCCAGTATTCGTCTACAATTTCCATTTGATTCATAGAATCTGGACTTAATCCCGTAGTAAAGTTAACTGGTTTTTTAGCATCGAAACCGGTAAATACATTTCCAATATCCACGGAAGAAATTTCTTTTTCTTCTTCAGTTGGTTGATTTTCTTGCACATTAATATCAAAAGTTATTTCATAAATCTGATATTCATCCACAATCAAATGTTTATCTAATTCTTTACCATTTTCATCAAACTTAATATCATTTCCGCTTCCAAAATGATCAAACATCAATTTACTACCAGTAGGTACGTAAGTTACTGTTCCTCTAGATGCATAAGAGTCCGCAATTTCCTGCAAAAAAGTTTCTCTGAAATTTCGAATTTCATTTTCCAAATTACTAATATTTCCTTTAAAGAAATTCGTCTCTTTAGTAATAGGTTTTACCTTTTCTACTTCTTGACCTGCATAATTATTTATCGTTACATTACCCACAATACGGATTTTTGTGTAATAGGTATGCGTATACGTACTTGTGACCTCTCCACCAGTTACATCGGTAACGCCTCTAGTTTGAATTCTATTCTCTTGGCTTTCTTGTACTGGGGCTGGTTCACTTTGTTCCGGTTCTACGGAAACCGGTTCTTGTTCTTGAACCACTGGTGTTTCTTCCACAATCGGTGTTTGTTCAACAATCGGTGTTGGTTCCACATTTTCCACCGGTGCCACTTCTGTCACAGCGGGTTGTTGGGATTCTGGACTTTTTTTAGTCTCTTCTGCCATTGCGGTAATCGTTCCCACTGGCAACATAACACCCATTGTAACAGCCGTAGCTAATAATGTTTTGTGTGTTGTTTTCATAACTTTCTCCTTCCTCTCATTGGTTAGATGAATCTATTTTTTTGATTTGAATCCGCTTTCAAATCTTTGTATTTAAATTTTATCAAGGGAAAGAAAGAAAATCTTCTGTATTCCCGATGTGTCAATTGACTCTTTGGAAATCCTTAATCCATAAAAAAACCGACAGAGTTCTGTCGGCTTCTAACAAGTTATTTTTTCTAAATCCTTCGTAACAATCACATCAACTCCTGTATGGCAGACATCTTTTTCTACAAGATCACCGCGATGAACCGGTGCCTGCATCGTAATGTGATTTAAAGTTTCCATAATGTCAAAAATCTTTTCTTTAGGTACATCTGTTGCGGTTTTCACACTCACTCTAGCCTGGCTGGCTCCTTCAATTTTTACCGTACTAGTAATCACACGGGTAGGATGGGTACATTCTTTTTTTCCATATACAGCTCCTCTAGGGCAGCTATTACCCGTTACTTTATAGTCATTTTCTTCATCAACCTTTAAATGACAACCTCTCGGGCAAGTGATACAAATAAGCTCTTTCATGATTAAGCCTCCTCTACGGTTTCAACCGCTAATGTATTGTCTGCCAATCGATCAACCAACACTTTTGGCAAGACCAAGTTTTCCATTTCGGCAGGAACCATATGTTCCCGTTTAAATTGGGCTACTTGATTTCCTTTTCCATCTTTAATCAAGATCTTTGCATCATGCATTGGTGTTCTAACGCGGAAGGAAATCTGTACCGATTTCTCAATCGCATCTTTACGAATCTTTTGTGGTACTAAAGCACCTACATTGACTGCTTTTGTTTCTAATGTCGTTGCACTGGATACTTCTCCATTTTGGACATATTGACCAGCTGCTTTCCCAGCTACTTCACTTTCGGCAGACACAAAGTCTACTAGATCATGAACATGGACAACATTTCCCGCCGCAAAGATACCGGGAATACTTGTTTCCATATTTTCATAAACGATAGGTCCACTTGTTCCTTTATCAATTTCAATTCCGGCCGTCTTTGATAATTCGTTTTCTGGAATCAAACCAACACTCAATAAGACCGTATCGACATCAAATGCAATTTCGGTTCCTGGAATCGGATTACGATCTGAACCGACTTTTTGTACCACGACTTTATTCACTCGACCATCTTTACCTTGGATATCGGTAATGGTATGACTCAAGTACAAAGGAATATCATAATCATTCAAACATTGGACAATGTTTCGATTTAAACCATTGGAATAAGACATCAATTCAACACAACCAACGACCTTAGCTCCTTCCAGACTCATACGTCTGGCCATAATCAAACCAATATCTCCAGAGCCAAGAATCAATACTCGTTTACCTGGCATATAGCCTTCAATATTTACATAGCGTTGGGCAGCTCCGGCTGTAAATACACCAGCTGGACGATCCCCTGGAATCGCAATGGCACCACGCGTTCTTTCCCGACAACCCATCGTTAAGACAACGGCTTTTCCTTGTAGGACCATATATCCATTTTCTTCATTTGTACAATAGACTTGTTTATCTGGCGTTACTTGGATAACCATCGTATCCAATAAATATTCGATATCTGTTTTCTTTACTTCATCAATATAACGACCCGCATATTCTGGACCGGTTAACTCTTCTTTAAAGTGATGTAGGCCAAATCCATTATGAATACATTGGTTTAAGATACCGCCTAATTCTTTATCTCGTTCAATGATCAATACACTTTCAGCACCGTTTTGACGAGCTTGCAGAGCAGCTGCTAAGCCGGCAGGCCCTCCACCAACGACAATGACATCATATTCTTTACGCATTATTGAAGACCTCCCTCTTTTGTACGTCCAAATAAAACTTGTGAACCTTTTTTATCTTTTAGAACCTCTTCTTGAGGAATACCTAATTCACGGGCAATGATTTCTTGAACACGTGGTCCACAGAAACCACCTTGGCAACGTCCCATTCCCGCATTACAACGACGTTTGATACCATCAATCGATACGGGAACAATCGGACGATGCAAAGCATCCACGATTTCTCCTTCCGTAATCGTTTCACAACGACAGATCACACGACCATATAAAGGATGTTCTTTGATATAAGCAACTCTTTCTTGATCATCCATCTCTTTAAATCGAACAACTTTTCGTGTCGTAACAGGATTTTCTTTTGCCTGGGTAAAGAAACCTTTTTCCTGCATCATTCTTGTCGTATCCAAGGCAATCGCATAAGCACTCGATAAGCCAGGAGACTGCATAGCCGCAATCTGATAGAAGCCTGAAACTTGTGAATCTTCCCCAATAATAAAGTCGCCATGATCTTTTCGACGAGCTCTTAAACCGGCAAAGGTGCGAATATTTTCTCGGAAGTTGATCGTAGGAACCGATTTCTTTGAAGCTTCTTTTACATCTGATAAGCCTTGTAGAGTCGTACTATAATCCCCATCAACGGTTGGATTAGAGTTTGGTCCTACAATCAAATTGCCATGCACCGTAGGACTGACAAGAACCCCTTTACCTTTCGCACTTGGACATTGGAAAATCACATGATTCACCAATGTACCTTGGCTTTTATCCAACAAGTAATATTCTCCCTTGTTCGGTACGATTTCATAATCTGGCTCTTTTACCATGCCGTATACTTTATCACATTCCACGCCAGCTGCATTGACAACCAGCTTTGTTTCAAACGTATCCGTATCTGTTTTTACGACAAAATGATCTTCTACCTTTTGGATAGCTTTTACTTCTGCATTGAGTTTTACTTCGGCTCCATTTTTTACGGCCGTTTCAGCACACGCAATCGCAATATCCCATGGATCCACAATACAAGCCGTTGGTGCATATAAAGCCGCAATCGCATTTTCTGATAAGTTTGGTTCCATTTCATGCAGTTCTTCTTTACCAATGATTCTTTGATCAAGAACCCCATTTTTTATGCCTCGATCATACAAAGTTTGAAGCATTGGCTTCTCTTCTTCACTAAATGCCACAACTAAAGAACCAATGTTTTTGATACGTACATCTAAATCTTTACACAATTGTGAGGTTACTTTATTTCCCCAGACATTGTATTTAGCCATTAAAGTTCCTTCTTTGGCATCATAGCCCGCATGGATAATCGCACTATTGGCCTTTGTGGTGCCTTGAGAAATATCGTTTTCTTTCTCTAATAATAGAATACTTCCCTGGTATTTACTCAATTCAAAAGCTAAAGTCGTACCTGAAATACCACCACCTACAATAATTACATCGTACATATTCTTCTCCTTCTTTCATAAAAAAGAGAGTACACAAAAACAATTGCTTGTTTTATGTATACTCTCTTGTCTCATACATAGATTTACTTGTTCTAAAGAAATTATAAGCAGCACTTTTTAAACTGTCAAACCTATAGGTCCCACAAATCTTTCCGCGTCGTAGAAACCGCAATCGCTCCACTCTGCAGACAATGAATCACATCTTCTTTTACTGTAACCAAGCCTCCACACATTACAGGGACTGGGGAATGTTTGGTAATATAACGCACAATTTTTGGTTGGAGAACCCCAGGTAAAATTTCAATCGCATCCGGTTGTACCGCATTCTTTGCCTGTTTAATAATATTTTGAAGGGCCATACTATCTAAGACAAAATAGCGATGAATCGTATATAAACCAATCTTTTTTCCATATTGAATAAAACTACTTTTAGTCGTAATGATTCCATCCGCATGAACTACATTTTTTATATAATCCAACACAACTTCATCATTGGATAAACCCTCAATCAAATCCACATGAACAATCGCCATCCGTTTTTTTAACTTAATTCTCTCTACGATTGCAGGTAGTGTACAAAGATCTCCATGTAAGACAAAGACAATGCCCACTTCACTCTTTAATGCCGCTTCTAGACCCGCTTCATCTTTAATAGCCGCTACAATTGGATTTGTTTCTAACATCTCTAATAATTGATTCATCCTATAATCACCCAGAACTATTGTATCATGACCTTTCCCAAGCATATACGCAAGTTCCATACAAAACAGAAAAGAAGAGAAAACTCGCATAATTAAAGGAGTTTAGCCACTTCTTTCCTTATCAAACTGTCAAATGGTAAAGCTCTGTACGCTACACAGACTAAATGTAGATGAGCCCATATCTAAAGGTTCACACGCACTTTTGGTGTTAAAACAGATGTTTTTTATCCCTCCTCTCTTCTCCCTTTCCCAAAATAGAAAAGAAATTTTATGCGAAATCCAAGAATCTACGCAGTTTCGATACAAAATAGAAAAGTAGAGAAAACCCACATAACTAAAACACTTTCGCTAGTTTTTCCAACATCAAACTGTTAAACGAAAAAAACTGTACGCTACACAGACTAAATCCAGATAAACCCATATCTAAAGGCTTATACGTCATTTTGGTGTCAAATTATAAAAGATATTTATCTTATCCCTACTTTCTAATCCCTTTCCTTTCTTAGGAAAGAAGATTTATGCGAAATCCAAGAATCTACGCAGTTTCCATACAAAACAAAAAAGGCCAATACGCCTTATAAAATAAGGGTATCAGCCACTTAATAGTATCTTAATGTGTTAAACATATTTCAGCAAAAGAATTGAATAAGATGTACGAGAAAAGAAAGAAGGATTCCGCATGAAACATATAGTTTTATCTGGTTTTTCTCTTTCTTTACTGCATATGCCAACAATACAATTCCAATAAACGGAAAAGAATAAGCTAGCACAAAGAAGATTGCGTTGATAATATATGTTTTCACAAAATCTAATTTTGTATTACTCATAATGTCATCGCTTTTTCTTTATTTAATAAGAATGGGCGTAAATAGGCAACCGTAGAACACATTGGCAAGATATCTTCATTGAGTTCAATATGTAATTCGTTTTTC
>UMCF01023421.1_pt1 | contig 56252 bp, 68 predicted proteins | sample 1964131 | NCBI WGS metagenome assembly UMCF01 (sample SAMEA4835958, study PRJEB28245) | human gut metagenome | biome: gut microbiome; material: fecal sample | place: Denmark | collected 2008
TAAGCGAGGTATCACAGTTCAGCCGCCCGAAATGTCGAGTATCATTCGCGGGGTCTATACCTATCCAAAGGCGAAGCGAGTCCTCGATGAATGTGACAGAATCCTCACTGAACTTGAAGCTCACTGATTCACAGGTGAGCGACCTCGCAAGACCACTTATGGGGATTTTGGAGCAGTTCTACCAAGACCCTAAAAACGAGGAGGACTACCAAAAATGGCTACTGAGTGTAGAAGAACTAAACGAGTCAACAAACAGAGACTCGTAAGATTATTAACCGTTATCGCTGTGTTGATTGCTGTTGCCTTTACGATTGGCAGACTGACCGCCCCTACGAAAACCGATACGGTGACGGTCACGAAAACAGTTGAAGTCCCTGTTTACAGCACGGACAAACTCCCGGATACATCGGATATTTTCTATTTTGATGTACCTCTCTCACATAGCTTGCAGAGATATATCTATGAAATCTGTGCCGATGAGAATGTACCAGTAACGCTCATATACGCAATGATTGAGCATGAGAGTCAATTTAATCCCGAAATTGTAAGTAAAACGGACGATTACGGACTCATGCAAATCAATGAGGTCAACCACACATGGCTCAACGAGGAGTATCGGTGTGCGGATATGCTTGACCCGTATCAGAATGTGTTTTGTGGCGTGAAAATCATCGGGGAGTATGTCAATCGCTATGACGGAGACCTCACAAAAGCTCTGATGGCTTACAACATGGGTGACTACGGTGCGCGAAAAGCATGGGAGAACGGAGTTAAGGAAATTACCTATTCCAACACGATTCTTGGTCTCATGCAAAACTACGAGGAGGTGCTTCAAAATGCAAAGAGTAATTGAACTGTTGGATAAAAAAGTTGAAACCTTGTTCAATCGACAGGATTTTGAATATCTGCTCGAACGGTACATGGGTTATGAAGCAGTTCAATATTTCCGCGATATGATTGAGGAAATTGAAGACTCCTACAACGGACAGATTGATGAGCTTACCGTACAGGTCGAAAACCTCCGTGAAAAGTTGGAGAACATTCTGGAGGTGTGCTGTGAGTAATAAGAAAATGGGTAATGGCTTTGAAGCGGAGTTCTGCGAAAAGCTGTTCCAAAACGGTTATTGGGTTCACAATCTTGCACAGAACGCGGCAGGACAACCCGCAGATGTTGTTGCGGTGAAAAACGGCGTTCCGTACCTTATTGACTGCAAGGTCTGTTCCGGCAAGGTATTCAGTGTGTCTCGCATTGAGGACAATCAGCGAATGGCTATGACACTGTGGCGAGAATGTCTTAACGGCGAGGGGTGGTTTGCGGTGAAGTTCGGAGAAAACATTTACATGATTACTCTGAGCAGACTCGACAGCATGGTTTCAAAAAACTTGCCGGAGGAACTGTTCCAACGCTTTGCGCTGACATTTGAGGAATGGTTGGTGGCAGACAAATGAATGTAACTGTATCAAATGTCCTCACCATCGAGAACCCTACGCAGGACGCATTGGCGTGGTGCAAACGCAACCTCACGATTACGAACCCCGAATATGCAAAGAAAGCGCGTATGCACTTTTGGCTCGGAAATACACCCTCGACACTGACCCTGTATGAACGGCGCGGGGATACACTGATTTTGCCGTTTGGAACACTCCGAAACCTGCCGGATTGTATTGCACAGGAAAGCACCTTTCAGAGCGCGTTTTCTGACCCTGTGAGCGTGTTTTACGGCGGGACGGATATTCCACTCTACGATTACCAAAAAACCGCTGTGGGCGCGCTATACGCCGCGAAATACGGTATCTTGCAAAGCGCGGCAGGTAGCGGGAAAACGCAGATGGGGATAGCTCTTGTAAAGCGTTTCGGGAAACGCGCCCTGTGGCTTACCCACACACTTGACCTATTACGACAGAGTAAGAACCGTGCGGAACTGTATATGGACTCTGACCTCATCGGAACTATCACGGAGGGAAAGGTCAGTATCGGTAAGGGTATCACATTCGCTACTATCCAAACGATGTGCAAGCTCGACCTCGCACAATACAAGGACTTTTTCGATGTGATTATCGTGGACGAGTGCCACCGCGTAGCAGGTACACCCACCGCTATGACGCAGTTCTATAAGGTTCTGAACAGTCTGTCGGCTCGGCATAAAATTGGTCTTTCGGCTACAGTACATCGTTCTGACGGAATGATTGAAGCCACCTATGCTCTACTCGGTCGCGTGGTTTACACCGTACCCGATGAAGCTGTTGGAGACAAAATCATGCAGGTCGGTATTACATCTGTCGGAACAGGGGTGGAACTCAGCCGTGAATGTCTGAACTCGGACGGTACGCTGAATTACACCAAGCTCATTTCCTATCTGTGTAACGATAATCACCGTGTAGCGTTCATTGCGTCATGGATTGTGGCAGAGTCCGAACATTCCTGCCTTATCCTGTCTGACAGACTGGAACACCTTGAGCGGCTTATGAACGCTCTCCCTCGGAGCATGAGGGAAAACGCCGTAATGGTGAGCGGCAATATGACAACAAAAAAAGGAAAGGCTGAACGAGAGCTTGCGATTGAGGATATGCGAAGCGGCAAGAAGAAGTACCTGTTCGCTACCTACTCTCTCGCAAAAGAGGGATTGGATATTCCCCGATTGGAGCGGTTGTTCTTGGCAACACCCAAGAACGATTACGCGGTTATCACACAGAGTATCGGCAGAATTGCTCGTACCTTTGCAGGTAAAGAGGACGCTATCGCCTATGACTTTGTAGACAACATTCCATATCTCGTGAAGTCCTATAAAAAGCGGTGTACGACCTATCGAAAGAACGGGTGCTACTTCCGCTATACGGAGGGAGAGTGAGAAATGAGACTGATTGTATACGATGTTGAGGTTTTCGCCTTTGACTGGATTGTAGTGTTCAAAGATGTAGAAACGGGAACGCATACGGTCATTCACAACGACAGTGAAGCTCTCCGGGAGTGCCTGTTCGATGATGGTATCTATGTCGGGTTTAACTCCAAGCATTACGACCAGTTCATTATTAAAGCCGCCGCGAATGACTTTACTCCGCAGGAGATTAAACAGCTCAATGATTTCCTCATCGGCGGCGGTCGTGGTTGGGAATACGCTCCGCTTAAAGCATTTTACTTCCGTTTCAACAATGTGGATATTCGAGACGATGTTCAGTTGGGTCTATCCCTCAAGGCTATCGAGGGTCACATGGGAATGGATATTCAAGAGACGGAAGTGTCGTTCGACCTCGACAGACCGCTTACGGAGGACGAGTTACAACAGACCGTCCATTACTGTAAGCACGATGTAGACGCTACTCACGAGCTGATGAAACTCCGTGCGGATTACCTCAAAACCAAGAAAAACCTCGGAAAACGAGCGGGGATTGATGAGGTGCGGTCTCTCGCCGCGACCAACGCCAAGTTGACTGCAATGATGTTACGCGCGGAGCGTAAAGAATGGGACGATGGGCGAGAGTATGTCTACCCCGAAAACCTTGATATTGCCGTTATCCCGAAACCCGTCTTGGATTTCTTTGAAACAATCCATGATATGTCAATTCCCGATGAGGTTCTGTTCAAGACCTCGTTTGAGATTGAGATTGGCGGTATGCCTTGCAAATACGCTTGGGGCGGCGTTCACGGTAGTTTGACAGGTTATTACGAGGAATCAACAGAGGACAGGGTTATCCAAAACCGTGATGTTTCCAGTCTGTACCCCTCGCTGATTGAGATTTATAAGTATCTCTCCCGCAATGTCCCCGACCCGGAACTGTTCTACGCTATCAAGCGTGACCGCATACAGGCGAAGCACAACGGCGATAAGCAGACCGCAAAGGACTTGAAGCTACCGCTCAACACGGTATCGGGCGCACAGGAAAATCGCTACAACGACCTGTATGACCCTCTCCCGACCCGCTCTCTGCGTATATCGGGACAGCTTTTTCTCACCGTCCTCACCATGCGCCTGTTGAACGCCTGTAAGACCATCAAGCTACTCAACCTCAACACCGATGGTCTGATGTACTCCATCGACAAATCGGAACTCGCGCTTGTGGACGAAATCGCTCATGCGTGGGAAGCCGAAACCAAGTTTGAGCTTGAGGTCGATGATGTGCAAAAGGTTTGGATTAAAGATGTGAACAACCTCTTGATGATTAAGACCGATGGCGAGGTCAAGACCGTTGGTGGGTATCTGAACTACGGTGTGTCCGTAAAGGGCGCGTGGGCGATAAACAACAATATGGTTATCGTCAAGAAAGCTCTCATTGAGTATTTCGTCCACGGTACACCCGTTGAGGAAACAATTAACGGCAGTACGGATATTTTCGACTTCCAGTTGATAGCCAAAGCGGGTGCAAAATACCGCGAAGCCTATCACATTGTCGATGGTGAGCAAGTCCCGGTACAGAAAGTAAACCGTGTATATGCCACGGCTGATGAGCGATACGGGAAGCTGTTCAAGGTCAAAGCTGAGACGGACGCTACTGCGAAAATCGAAATGCTCCCCGACCACTGTATCATCGACAACGACAATCATCTAACCATAGACGATGTAGATAGAACATTCTATATCGAAATGGCAAAAAAGCGAATCAATGATTTCTTGGGTATCAAACCCGAAAAGAAAAAAGGAGGAAAACGAAAAATGGCAACTACCGCAAAAAAGGAGACCGTTGCACTGAATGTCTATCAGAAATTGCTCAAGGCAAGGGAAATGTTCCTGCAAGCCGATGTGCAGAAGACGGGTAAAAATATGCACCTGTCATTCAAATATTTCGAGCTTGACGATATTGTTCCTACCGCTACCCGCATTTTCAGCGAAGTCGGTCTTATCCCCATCGTGAACTTCACTTCTGATGTGGCAACGATGAAGATTGTCAACATCGACAATCCCGATGAGGAGTATATCCCGTTCGTTGCTCCGTTCAATCAGATTGCGCCGATTATCAGCAACGCGGGAAAACAGGCTACCAACGAAATGCAAGCCCTTGGTTCTTCCATCACTTATATGCGCCGCTATCTGTATATGATTGCGCTCGACATTTGTGAGAGCGACAGTATTGACGGTGAACTCGGTAAGCCTACCCCCGCTCCCGTATCTGCCCCGAAAGCCCCTCCTGCTACTCCCGAACAACGACAGGAAGTAAAGCAGGAACTCACCGCCCCGCAGGACAACGCTACTCCGTTGCAGATTAAGGGTCTCAAGGCGGTGCTGAAAAAGCTCAAGGAAGCTGACCCGACTAAGGAGGAAATGATTGCTCAGATTGCGGTGCAGACAGAGGGCTTTACCTCTATCAATAAATCCGATTGCGAGACACTGATTCAGAAAATCATCGCTATACTTGAGGGAGGTAACGAATAATGGAATGGCTTGAAAGCAGACAGCTCAAGATTGCGCCACCGAAGCGCACGAAGAAAATTACAGGTACGCGCTTTGCTACAATCCTCGGTCTGAATCCGTGGTCTACGCCGTTTGAAATGTGGCTTGCGATTACCAAGACATACGAAATCCCGTTCGAGGACACTATCTACACAAAGGCAGGTAAGGCAATCGAACCCAAACAGGCAGAGTACATGAAGAAGTCCTACGGCATGGACATCATTACTCCGACCGACCGTTACGGTGAGGATTATTTCAAATCCACTTGGGGAGATTTCTTCCCCGAAAGCAAACATCTTGGCGGTATGTGGGACTACCTCGGCGTTGATGAGAACGGCGTTGTAGACACGGTTCTTGAAATGAAGACCACCAAGCGTATCGAGGATTGGCAGAATGACGCTCCCGAATATTACGCTCTGCAAGCCGCCCTCTACGCTTACCTGCTCGGTGTGGACAATGTAATTATGGTCGCGTCTTTCCTTGAGGAAAAGGACTACGCTGACCCCACGAAGTACACGCCGAACATCAAGAACACCATTACCGTGGAGTTCAAGGTGAGTGAGCGTTATCCCGATTTCGCAGAGAAAATCAAGTTCGTTGAGAACTGGTGGGCTGAGTATGTGGACAGCGGCATTTCCCCGGTCTATGACGAGAAGAAAGACGCTGAACTGCTTGCGGCTCTGCGTACTCACAACCTCACCCCCGATACCGACATTAACGCTCTTATTGCCGAAGCGGAGGGGCTGAAAGGCGAAATCGACAAAACGAACGCCGCTATCGCAGACAAGGAAAAGCGGCTCGGAGAAATCAACAATATCATCAAGGAACACGCTATGGGGCAGTTCCGTGACGGTGATAAAAAGGTTGAAATCAAGGGTTCTATCTACACTTGGTCTGTGTCCCGCTCGGAGACCACGACCATTGACAAAAAAGCTCTCGAAGCTGACGGTCTGCTCGACAAGTATCAGAAAAAATCTGAACAATACCGCATGACGGTGAAATAAGGAGGATAAAGACAATGAAATTTAAGAAATTCGTAAAATCTCTCGGAGCTGATGGTATTCTCTATGTTCGTGAAAATGGAGACCGTTGGTTATCCTCCGGCTCTATCTTTATGAAAGTCCCGGAAGATATTCGCACTGTAACCGCCTGTGATAGCGCAAGTATGCTCTCTCTCATCGAGAACATCATCAATTACGACACCTTTTCTCAGCCTTGCGAACTGGTTGAAGCGGTCATGCCTGTTGCCGATGGTGTAATCAAGGACTGTGTGCGTATTTTCGCTACCGAAAACGGCATTGATAAGACCGCTATCTGCAATGACGGTTATGCTCTTATCGAGCGTGGTGACATTGTGGAAATGTTCGTTGACGAGAAGATTTCCGCACTGGTTATCAAGAGACCTGTAGACCTTGTGGACGAAGAAATTGTCGGAGTCATTCTCCGCACCGAATATTAAGGAGGGTAAATAACATGGCAAGAATCCCTATGACGAGCGGTTTCACTCTTATCCCGGAGGGAACTTATGTGTTCCGCATTTACGATGTGTCCTACGATGAGGAGTTTGGCAAGATTGAGATTAAGCTCGTGAACGCGGCGGGTATGACTCAGACCGAACGCTTCACCATCAAGGACAAGAACGATGAACCGAATGAAAAGGCTCTGAACGCTTTCTCCTATTTCGCCAAGACCGCTATGGGCGATTATACCCTTGAGGACATTGACCCGATGGAGCTTATCGACCACTTCATTGAAGCGGAGGTTGTTCACACCAAGCTCCCGTCCAATAAAGACCCAAACAAGACGGTCACTTTTGCAAATCTCGGTGATAAAGCTCCTGCTGAGTATTTTGATACCGAACCCGTGTCCCGTGCGCTGACGCTCGGCAAGGACAAGAACGCCGCTCCTGCCCCGCAGAAACAGGCTACTACCCCCGCTCCTGCCACGCCGAAAAAGGGTCTCGACCTTGACGCACTGCTCGGAGGTTGATGGGTATGGGGAGCGAAAGCTCCCCTCCCTCTAAAGGAGGTATCGTAAATGGAATTACAGGATAGTGGCAACCGCAGAGAGTTTGGTTCCGGGGCAGTACGCGACATCAACGAGGGCAAAGGCAGGTGCGACCTGCTCCCGCTCGGTGTGGTAGCCGATATGATTGATGATGAAATTCTCTGCCGTATCGACCAATATGTTCGTTCCGGCAATAGAAGCTCTCTTGTAGCCGCAATCAAGTCTTTTGCTGAGTATAGATATGGAGGTCTTTATACGGCTCTGTTAGAGGTCTCCAAGCACTATGAGGACGGTTGCAACAAATACGGTGAGCGTAATTGGGAAAAAGGTATTCCCCTCCATTGCTATATCGACAGCGGTGTGCGCCACTACATCAAGTTTATTCGCAGTGACGAGGACGAACCACACGATAGAGCGTTTCTGTGGAATATGCTTGGCGCACTGTGGACACAGCAATATCACCCCGAATGTTGCGACCTGCCGTTTACAGAGGAGGTACAAAATGACCGATAAAGAACGCCTTGACCTTATGATGAGTACCAATCTTGCTGAGATTGTCAAAGACGATTTTCTCAAGTGGCTTGGAGAAAACGGATTTTTCAACGCCCCTGCAAGCACGAAATACCACGGCAATTATGCGGGAGGTCTGTTCGACCATTCCTTTATGGTGATGAACCTGCTCGTAGAGCTTTCGGCGGCGAACGCTCTCAAGTGGAAACGCCCCGCAAGTCCGTTTATCGTAGGTATGTTTCACGACCTTTGTAAAATCGACCAGTACAGAGGAACTTGTTGTAAAGACGGGGCTTTGCACGACCACATTGTTGATTGGGAGTATAACCCCAATACGCTTTTTAAGGGTCACGGTGATAAATCCATCATTCTTCTCTCTCAATTCCTCACACTGACCGATGAAGAAATCGCGTGTATTCGCTACCACATGGGTGCGTTTACCGAAAAAGAAGAATGGAGGGATTACACCCGCGCCGTACACGCTTTCCCGAATGTCCTGTGGACGCACCAAGCGGATATGCTTGCGTCCCATGTGGTAGGGATTTGACGATGGCGGTATTCAAGAGAGCGAACGGTCACATTTTCGGCGTTCAATTCTCTGCCAAGGAGCAGAAAGCGATTGACGCTGAAATCCTCCGACAGTGCGCGGAGTACGACAAGAAAAACGCTAACGAGGTGGACGCGGTTATCCTGTGGCTACTTCACGAGAAGTTTGGGTTCGGTAAAAAGCGTCTGAGGGCGTTTTACGATTCTTTTTCCACTGAGCTTGACGCACTTGTTAAGCGGTACGAAATGGGTGATGAGGACAAAGCGTGGCTCTGTTCTCGGAAGCTAAAAGATTACGGTATTGATATTTCCACATGGAACAAGGAGGAAACAAAATGAGTTACAAGCTCAAAACGGCAAACGGCAAGGTTGCTTTCCTGCTCAAGACGGGCAAGGATTTTGTGAAAAATCAGATGGCTGTTGCTTCCGCACAGCACATTATCGACACAGGTACTATGCAGAAGTCCGATATTGAGGGCTACCCCATCAATGTGGACGATAAGTGGTACTTTGCCGGAGAGGTGTTTAAGAAGTCCGCTCCCCGTAAGACGGAGGGCGTTGCGGAATGAGAACATTTTACTCCGAATATGTCCAACACTGTATGCGTTTCTACGCTCGTCACGCCAACCCGAAGTTCCGCAGTGACGCGGATAAAAAGAACTGGTTCGCCTGTGACAGCGCACTGAAAGGCTTTACAGATAAGGAGCGGGAAATGCTCCTCACTATCTACCGTGAGGGAGATACGATTCCCGATAACATCTACAACCTGTCCGTTGCGTTGGAAATTAAACAAGATATTCTTTGGAAGCTCGTGAATGAACTTGAACGCAAAGTTGCAAAAAGGAGGGGACTTGTGTGAACTGCTACGAGAACATACCTACAGAACTGAAAAAACTGAATCAGTGGGTTTGTACTCGTGGCAATAGCAAAGTCCCGATGAAAGCATGGGAGAACGAAGCCGCGTCCTCTACCAATCCGCAGACATGGGCTGATTTCGACACCGCACACAAATCAGTGTCGGACGGTCATTACGACTACTGTGGGTTTGTGTTTAACGACAATGGATTTGTTGGAGTGGACATCGACACGGGTTATGACGAGGACGGACTTCTTTCTCCTCTTGCGGCAGATATTATCGGCAAATGCCGTAGCTATACGGAGAAATCCAAGAGTGGTCGCGGATTTCATATCCTGCTCAAAGGAGACTTGCCGTTTAAGGGTAAGAACAACCTCGCGGGCGTTGAGATTTACAAGTCCTCTCGCTACTTCATTATGACGGGTGATACACTCCTGTTTCGCACTATCGAAGAAAATCAGAGCGCGATTGAGTATATTGTTGAAAAGTATTTTCCCGAAACCCAACGAGAAAAAGATACTGCCGCTTATGGCGGTCGTATCTACTGCCCGATATGGGAAATGCCCGAAAACAATCGTATCAAGCTCCGTCCCGTCTATCCCCGAATACCGAACGGTAGCCGCAATATCTGTCTGACCTCCCTCGCGGGTATGCTTCATAATCAAGGCTACAGTAAGCAACAGATATATGACGAACTGCTCTACTGTAACACGGTTGCCTGTGACCCTCCTCTTGACAGAGGTGAGATACAAACAATCTGTAACAGTGTGACACGGTACAAACGATGAAATATGAACCCTATCACGCGCTTATAAACGCAATCATTTTGCAAGCGGTCAAGGATTATCGTACTGCGTTGGACGATGAAAACACCTCCGGCATTGCGGAGTGTAAGCGGTTCTTCCGCTCGGATTGGTTCACTTTCCTCACCGATGTGGACGGAGAAATCATCATTCGGCAGGTGAAAAGAGAAATAACACGAAAAAGATAAGAAATATCAAAATAAGTGTTGACAGCCAATCTTTTTCGTGTTATTATCTAATCGTAAAGAGACAAGAAACAATCTCTTGAAGATTAAAGGAGGTCTTATCGGTGACAGAAATCTATCGAGGTGACATTTACTATATAACGCCGTTTTATACGGTCACGGGTTCTGAACAGAGAGCAGGTAGACCCGGCGTAGTCGTGTCCAATGATATAAACAATCGACACTCACCCAATGTGGAAATCGTATTCTTGACCTCGCAGGAAAAGAAGCCGCTTCCCACCCATGTCCCTGTGATGTGCCGCGTTCCGTCTACTGCTCTTTGCGAGAACATTCAGACGGTATCAAAGGAACGGCTTTCCACATTCATTAAATCCTGCACCACGAAAGAGCTGAAAAACATTGACAACGCTCTGCTCGTGTCTCTCGGTATCAACTCCCCGTTCCCTGTTGGGGGGGGGGGATTGAGGAAAACGCGCCGCAGAAAAGCACACACGCAGAGGTGGAGCGCGACCTCTACAAAACGCTGTATGAACAAATTCTTGATAAACTGGTAGGAGGAAACACCAATGATTAGGGTTGAAAACATTGAAGTTTGGGGATTTGAACACGCTATCCGTGGTATGCGAAACCCCTTGAACAGTTGGGACAGGTCGGATAGTTACCCCGCCGTTGACTGCGGTAAATGTGGTCGTATCGAACGCGAGGGCATCTGCCACCCGAAAGAGCATGACTGCACACCGTATTACTGCTATGAAATCGGTGAGAATGACCTTACTCTTATGCGAAAGCTGTTTGCGGCGGGACACCCGCACAGAAAGTATCTGCGGCAGGTTTTTGTCGCTATGGACATCACCGCCCCGCTATACTGGTGGAAAGAGTTCGACACCTACAAAGTAGGCACGACCGCCAATTCTTGCTCCACCATGCACAAAATCGCCGCAAAGGAATTTGAACTCTCCGATTTCAGCACGGAACATCTTGTCGGACTGTCTATCGCCGCGCTACAGGGTGTTCTCGATGTGATGAACTTGGAGCGAAAGCATTTTCTTATCACACACGATAAAGACTGTTGGTGGCAGATGATTCAGCTTCTTCCGTCCAGTTACAATCAGCGGCGCACGGTCACTATGACTTACGAGAATGTGATGAATATGCTCGACTACCGCGAGGGTCATAAACTGGACGAGTGGCGCGAGTTTTGTGAAATCTTGAGGGCATTGCCCCATGTGGAGGTAATCAGAAATGGCAAGTAACGAAATCAACACGGTCACATTGACCGTCAGTTCCTATAACTCCGTCAAGAACGATGTGTTCCGCTACAACCTGTTCTTGGACAATCTCTTACAGGAAGCTATGCTCTCCGAAGACCATCAGTCTCTTGTGTTTGACTCCAAGAAAATCGAGGAAGCAGTCAAGTTCTGCTATTTTGAGCGGTATAAGAAGAAGTTGGCAACGCTGAGAACACAGGCTACGAAGTACGGAGATAAAAAGTGAGGTGAGGTAAATGGCAGGTGACAGAGAGCTTTTTGAGCTGAGTAACGGCAGGTGCATTATGGACGAAGACCTGTCCGATAAAATGTATATCATTAAGTCCTACCACCCCGAACGCGCCGATGAGACCTCCTCCGGCTTTGAATGGTCGGAAATGGGTATGGCAAACCTGTTCGGTATGCTCTACAACCGCGAAGCGCGGTACTGCACAGAGCATAAGAGTTGGTACACCTATTTTGAGGGTGCGTGGCGGCGTGACGAGGGCGCAATCCTTGTCTCGGAGAAAATCAAGGACTTTGTTCGCTTGATGATTCTCTACTGTGGTGAAATCACAGACGATGATACCCGAAAGGCGTACACCTCATTCGTGAACAAGATGGGTGATAGGCGTATGAGAGATAGAATCCTCAAGGACGCAACAGGCGAACTCCGCATTTCCGCTACGGATTTCGACTCCAATCCCTACCTCATCAACTGTCTAAACGGGACATATTCCTTGGAGGACTATTCTTTCAGAGAACCACGGTGGGACGATTTCCTCACCATGCAGACCCGTTTCCGACACACAGTACGCCGTGATGTGAAGTGTACGCGGTGGGAACAGTTCATTGATGAGGTCACACAGGGCGATAAGGATAAGGCTGACTTCCTGCAACGCGCTCTTGGGTACTCCATGCTCGGTATGAGTAATGAGGAATGTATGTTTATCCTCCACGGCAAAACGACTCGTAACGGCAAGAGTACCCTACTCAACACGATTGAGTATATGCTTGGGGATTATGCAAAAGTCGCTCCTGTCGGTATGATTTGCCGTGGTGACAGGCAGAAAGACGCGGAAGCCGCGTCCCCTACCCTTGCCGGACTCAAAGGCAAGCGGTTTGTCACGATGAGCGAGAGCAATGAGTATGGGAAACTGGACGAGGAAAAAATCAAACAGCTTACAGGCGGTGAGGAAATCTCCGCTCGTGCGCTCTATCAGACCGCTATCACATACCGCCCTCAGTTCACCCTGTGGCTCTCCTGTAACGACCTGCCGATGGTAACAGACAAATCCCTGTTCGCGTCTCAGCGTATCAAGGTGATTGAGTTCAACAGGCATTTTTCCCCGTCTGAGCAGGACACTCACCTCAAAGACGAGCTGACCTCTCTTGACGCTATGAGTGGCATTTTCATGTGGCTCGTGCGCGGTTACATCAAGTACAAGGAAAACGGTCTCGCAATGTCCAAGAGCTTGTCTGAGGTCGTTGAGCGGTACGAGCGGGATAACGACCTTGTATTGCAGTTCCTCGAAAACCGCTGTGTGCGTGTTCCCGAAGAAGAAAGTAACCCCTACGGAGAGAAAAGCAAGCGCACTCTCATCAAGGCGAAAGACCTCTACTCCGCTTTCAAGCTGTGGGCGAAGTCTGAGGGCGCGTATGTGCTGTCGGCGCGGAAGTTCAATTCTGAAATGGAGCGTCACCCCGAATGGTTTGACCGCAAATCAACTTCCAGTGGGTTTATGATTTATTGGGGCTTGAAGCTTAAGGAGGTAGTATAAATGAACGCTTCTTGCTTGGACGAGAAAGGACGCTTTAAGTCCTGCCCGTACAGAGTATATACCGATGAGCATAAGGCGATTTTAAGGGGACAGGGTGATTTCACCTCACAGTGTTTTTACCCGTGCATTGGCGAGGGGTGCATTGCATACCATGTGGGAGTTTGCCTACGCCTTGCCGCCGCGCTAAAGGAGGTCAAATAATGCCAAGAGTATTGACCGTGGACGGTAGCGTGAAAATCGGCGCATACCGCTTTCCCGACAGGAAAAAGCCTTGTCTCTGTGTAGAGAAAGGCAACACCTGTACGGTGTACGGCTCTTTTATCGACACCGACCGTGCAAATGAATTTATGAACGAACTCGCCGCCCTTGTGGGCGCGAGAGACGATAAGGAGGTATGACAATGTTCATTTGGCTTACAAACCCGACTATCGGACAGGTGCTTGTAAATCTCAACCTCGTCACCGCTGTCACCTGCGTACAGGGTAGAAATACCGTCTGTTTTACTGGCGGCGAGGAGGATTATATCGTGGTTACGGAGTCCCTTGAGGACATAAATCCGAACGAAATCGTCTCTCACATACTGGACGGAACGCTCCTGTCGTGGATTGCGAGTTGGAAAATGAAGTCTCAAATGCTTGTGACTTTCCTGCTTGAAAATGAAAAAGCTCGATTATCCGAAAAGGATTGAAAAATAATCCTAAACGACATTAGGAGACTAATCTGAATAAGATTGAAAAATAATCTTTTCGACTTTTCGATTTTCAGATGGGAATGAACAGGTCTCCGAAAAAATAATCCTAATCGGATAACGACCTTTTTATGGGCTTGTCTTGTTCGGATTGAAAAACAGTCTGTATTGGATTAAAACGGTCAAGTTGAAGTAGTAAAAGTAGTTGATTTTTAGCTTTTGCGTGTAACTTCCTCTATATAGGAAAATCCCTACTATAAGAAGTTACACGCAAAACCCGATTTTTAACTACTTTAACTACTTACTTGTAAGAAGAATAAGAAGAAAAGAGGACTCCCCGGCTCGGAAAGAGGACTCTCGTGCGACTATACGACTTTACGGAGGTGCATTGAAAAATGGCAGAGAAAAAGACGGAGAAAGATGTGCAAGTGATTAAGAAAAAGCCCCGTGGTGGAAACAACTGGCTCAGTCCAGAAAATATGCTCAATGTCAATTCGGGAGATAATGCGAAATTCTTGAGAAAGAACTTACAACTTATGAACCTGCCCGACATTGATATGAAAGATGTTGAGCAGGTCAATGCTCGTCTTAATGAGTATTTCGACTTTATGGCAGAGTGTGACAGTAAACCAACTGTGTCGGGATTAGCTATGGCGTTGAATGGTATGAGTAGACAGACATTGAGTGCTATTGCACATGATAGACCGACTGGAAGTACGGGGTATCAATCTGCGTTGCCGCGACCCGTGACCGACCTTATAAAAAAGGCATACAAAACTCTCGAAATTTTATGGGAAGATTACATGAACAGTGGCAAAATTAACCCTGTTTCGGGTATCTTCCTTGGCAAGAACAACTACGGCTATCAAGACAAAACCGAATATGTGCTGACTCCCAATCAGCAGAACGACTCCGACTATGACGCAGAGGACATTCGACAGCGTTACCTCATCGACTCTGACAGTGACTCTCAGAGCGACTAACGACTCTCGACTCTCAAACGACTTTCGACTATCGACTATCACGCAGACCGCCCAAGCGGGAGCGCGGCTCACCTGCCGCCACCGTTGGGCGGTCTTTTTGTGCGAATTTTTCACGGGTTTGTGGGGATTTTGCCCCGCTCCTATTAACGCTTTACTGCAATAAAGCAAAATGCCCCGTTGCCGGACGGCGGCGCGGGGTGAATTTCGCTATATAATAAGTAGGATTTGAAATAATCCTAAAAAGATAAAAAATATTGAAAAAAGGGTTGACAATTCGGAAAAGCTGAATTATACTATAATCACAACAGGACAACAAACAACACAAAACAGATTATAGGAGGTTTGCAAAATGCGAATTTACGAATTGACGCCGGGCGGCTATGACCGTGCAAAATCCTTTTACGGGAAAGCAAAAGTTATTGAAGTGAACGGGGAAACGCTTTTACAATCCTATGATGCTACCGTTTGCAAGATTGATAAAAGCGGCGAATTTGTCCGAATGTGGGAGGGGTACAGCGTTACCACAATGCGCCATATCAACGCATTTATTGAAATGTTCGGCATTTCGGGCGGCGGTAAAAAGTGGTGGGACGCGCTCCCGGTGGAGGAAAAGCCCCACGGCGGCGCGGATATGACCCCCGCCGAAAGTCTAAAAGCAATGTACGCAAGACGCGGCGCGAATTATTAAGGAGGTAAAGAAAATGAAATTCAAGACAACACAAAAGGCAATCAAGGCGAATTACAACACAATTATTTGTGTTCCCTATTGCGGTTTACAAAACCTTTTGAATTATGAAAGCCCGGTTGCATACACCGAACGCCGGGAAGGGTGGGCGGCTGATATTTATGATATAGGCGGCGGGGTTGCTATTGTAACAGGTTATGCCCCGTTCGGGAATGTTCGCCCGTCCTATGAATTGCGGGAACGGTACGAAACGGACGCGGAAAAAATCCGCTATAATTATTCGCTTGCATGGGAGGAACAGCGGGAACAGCTTAAACAGCTTGCAAGGGCATTTATTGAGGAGGTAACACGCCATGAATAAACGGGAGTATTGCGAAAGCCGGGAAAGCGTTGCATATTACAGCGGTTTGAATGGGCTTGAAATAAAGGGCATTGAATACGGTATAGATGATTTTGTTTATTGTGTTTCGGGTTGTTGGTATGGCGGGAAAGCCGCGCGGCGTTTCCACCGTTGCAAAATCTACTACCCCGCCAACGGGAAAGATAGCGCATTTTTTCGGGTACATGGGTACAAAATCCCGCTTGATGAATGTATTAGAATGGGGGGGTTTAATTATGAAATATTGGCAATTTGTGAATTGGGAACCCACGCCGATTGAAAGCGCGTTAAAATCCCGCGTTGCTGTAGCTATTGCGGCATACGAAAACGGCGATAAAAACGCCATAAAGGAATATTACAGGCAATCCGCAACATTGGAAACACTGCAAAACCCCGTTGTTAAAATTGGCGGGTGGGCGTTTTCCTTGCGTGAATTTTGCCGGGTGTATTGGGTAAAGTCCCGCTATTATGGCATTATGGAGCTATACGCGCCGAATAAGTCCGCTATTTATGCCGTATTGGGGCGGTATTATGTTCTAAAAATTGTGGAGGTGTAAACAATGAACATTGACAACACTATGAAAGAATTAGCGGAATATATCCGCATGGGTGAAGAAATAGCCGCGAACATTGACGCATTGAAAGACGCGCTAAAACAGTACATGAGGGAAACAGGCGTTGACAGCTTGACGGGAACGGAACATAAAGCAAGTTATAAAGCGGTTGTTTCCTCCCGGATTGATACGACAGCACTAAAAAAGGACGCGCCCGAAATAGCCGCGAAATATACCCGTACAACGGAAAGCCGCCGCTTTACATTCGCATAATATAGGAGGTTGAGAAAATGACGCTTATTTGTATCTTGCTTTTTCCGTTGGTGGTATTGGCTGAATTGCTAAAAATCAATAAATAACAGGCAAGCCCCGCTATTATTGGCGGGGCTTTTCCTATGCCCTATTATAGCCGCTGTAATGCGCTGTATAGGGCTTTATTGCGTTAGGGGTATAGGGAATATAACCCGCTTTTATTATGCCCGTTGTGGGGCGTTCTGTTGCGTTGTGGGTGGTATGCCTTGCAAGCTGTACCCATGCGCGGCGCGTTCGGGAGTCCGTCAAGCCGTCCGGCGTTGCTGTCGTTGGGGTGTAGTTTATTGACAGGGGCGCGGGGCGCGTTCAATAGGGTTGTTTTCCGCGTTTTGGCGGTACTGTCAAGGGCGCGAAATGCTATTGACAGCGGACGCGGGACGGCTTGACGCTGTACCCCCGGAGGGGGAACGCGCCCCGCCGCCGTGCCGGGAGGGAGTACGGCGAGTAGCCGAAAATTTCAAAAAGAATAAAAAGGACTATAAATTATCTCTTTTGTATTGACATTCATCTTCTCTTGTGCTACACTAATCTCACAAACTAAAGGAGGACGCATTATGGTACGCAATAATATTGAACTCGATGTAAAGGTCAAATGTGTCGAACAGGGTGTGACACAACAGACCATTGCGGAAAAGATTGGGACTACGGGACAGTATGTCAACAGAATCGTCAAGAAGAAAGACGGGATTATGAACAAGACTTTCGTTGAAATCATGGAAGCTCTTGGGTACGACATCGAAATCACCTATATCCCAAAGGAAAAGTAAATCGGAGGTGAGTACATGAGGGTCGGTTATGTACGAGTCAGCACCGCAGAGCAAAATCCGGCGAGACAGGTGGAGCTTATGAAGTCCCTCGGTGTGGAGAAAGTCTTTCTCGACAAAATCAGTGGGAAGAATACGGACAGACCGCAGTTTAATGAAATGCTGTCGTTTCTCCGTGATGGCGATACTCTGTATGTGGAGTCATTCTCAAGGCTCTCCCGTAGCACCAAAGACCTGCTGAACACGGTGGGTGTCCTGTCTGCCCGTGGCGTTCAGCTTGTGTCGGACAAAGAGAAAGTGGACACCAACACCCCGCAAGGGCGGTTCATGCTGACGGTGTTTGCGGCGTTGTCGGAGTTGGAGCGGGAGAATATCCTTGAGCGTCAGCGTGAGGGCATTGAGATTGCCAAAGCGGAGGGAAAATACAAAGGGCGTAAGCCGATTGCAGTGACGGACAGGTTTCTCGGCGCGGCTCGGAGTTGGCAGGAGGGTTCTCTCCCGCTGAAAGACGCTATTGAGCAGTCGGGGCTGTCGGAGTCCACATTCTTTCGTAAGTGCAAACAGCAAGGGATAAGGAGGGTCGGTGTGTGAGAAAGCTGATTTTAGCATTGTGTATGGTCGTGATGGTATTCGCGTTAGTCGGTTGCGGTCAGAAAGAACCTGTCGCGGAAAAGACGGACGCTGAGAAGTTCGCAGAGGAAAACAGTATCTCGGTGGAACTGGCAGAGAACATTGAAAACGCCCTGTCGCAGACAGATGTTCCCTCCTCTCTGAATAAGCTCAATGATTGGGAACAGATTGAGGATTATGCGGACGGTCAACGGTACACGGGTTGGGTCTACTCCACCGCTCAAGATAAGTATTATTACATGGTGTTCTATGTAAGCGGTGATACCGTTGAGGGTATTCGAGACCAAAAGAACGGGCTTGAATATCTCTATCAAAATAAAAATTGACGATTACAAGAATTGGCGCATGATTGCGATTGAGGGTTTATCCTCGACCAGTCATGCGCTTTTCTTTTTGCAGGAGGTAAAAATGGAACAGCTACTTTCAAAAATTCTCGAAAAAATAAAAAAGGACGCTTACCTGTTTCGGACATGGGAAGACCTGCTCTATATGTGCAAGGAAGCAATGAAAACTGACATTTCGCTCGGCGTGAGGTATCTCAAGCTCCTCTCGGCTGAATGTGAGAGAGGTATCAGTGACCCGCTCACCTCGGAACAGGAGGTCAAGGAGCTATACGGGTTGCACAAGCGGGTTCTCCTCGCCGCCGCGCCGTATGATTTTGACAGCTACCTGCTCTATGTGGAGTGGAACAGAGAACCGAAAAAGAAGTTTTATCCGCCGCGCCGCAAGGTACTGAAACAGGTGGTGGACGCGCTACAGGAACTTGCAGACGATAAACTTGACCTGCTTGCGGTCTCTCTCCCGCCCGGTAGCGGCAAGACCACTCTCGCTATCTTCTACCTCACTTGGCTCGGCGGGAAGATTCCCAACGAACCTATGTTGACAGGTTCTCACTCCAACTCGTTCGTGCGCGGTGTGTACGATGAGTGCTTGCGTATCTTTGACGCAAATGGTGATTACCTGTGGCACGATGTATTCCCCGATATACAGGTTTCTAACACGAACGCGAAAGATTGTCGTATCGACCTTGATAAGCGACAGCGTTTTGAAACATTGGAGTTTACCTCCATCGGCACGGGCAACGCGGGTCTATATCGTGCCGCCACCCTCCTCTACTGTGACGATTTGGTGTCGGGTATCGAGGTCGCGCTATCTAAGGAGCGGCTTGACAAGCTGTGGGAGACCTACACAACGGACTTGAGACAGCGTAAAATCGGAGACCACTGCAAGGAGCTTCATATTGCTACCCGATGGTCGGTACACGATGTTATTGGTCGATTGGAGCGGGAGTATGTAGACAGCGACAAGGCGAAATTCATTGTCGTACCTGCTATGGACGAAAACGATGAGTCCAATTTCGATTATGCTTATGGGGTCGGGTTCTCCACCCACTTCTACCGGGAACAGCGCAATATTATGGACGATGTTTCGTGGAGGGCATTGTATATGAACGAACCCATTGAGCGTGAGGGATTGGTCTACTCGCAGGACGAGCTACGCCGCTATTTCGAGCTTCCCAAAGAAGACCCGGACGCGATTATCGGTATCTGTGACACCAAAGACAAGGGTGCGGACTACGCATTTCTCCCTGTGGCGTATGTGTACGGGCAGGATTACTATATTGACGATTGCGTGTGTGACAACGGCTTGCCGAATGTTGTGGACGCTCGGCTGACGGAAATCCTTGTGCGCGATAAGGTCAAGTCCTGTCGCTTTGAGTCCAATTCCGCAGGTCGGCGCGTAGCTGAGAAGATACAGGAGGAAGTCCGAAAGAAAAACGGTATCACCCATATCACGACCAAGTTCACAACAGCGAACAAGGAAACGAAAATCATCGTCAACAGCGCATGGGTCAAGGAGCATTGTTTGTTCAAAGACGCTTCTCTCTATCAGCGGAAGTCTGACTATGGGAAAATGATGGATATGCTCTGCGCCTACACTGTCGCGGGTAAGAACAAGCACGATGATGTACCCGATGGAATGGCTATGCTTGCCGAATATGCACAGTCGTTGAGCGGTCAAAAAGTCGAGGTGTTCAAACGACCTTGGTAATTCACATTTTCCACATAATTTTCCACATTTAATTCGCAAAAGAAGAACATGAACATTGACTTTTACGAATTGATATGCTATAATTGTAAGTGTAGAAATAGATTGTTTTGAGTGGCGCATGATTGCGCGGGAACGAAAGTTCTCGGCGGTCGTGCGCCATTTTACATTTTCAGAGAGGAGGGACAAATGTGGGAAATGTAATCGACACTTCCAAGCCTGTTGCGGAAACTCGACAGATGTTTGGGCGCAGAGTTATCAAGAGTAGCGTTACGGAAATCACCGATGAAAATGTCGTGGAAGTGTTACTCAAAGCATTGTCCATTCACGCTCTGAACCGCTCGGAGATTGATTATCTTTGGGAGTATTACAAGGGAAAGCAACCGATTCTGAACCGCACCAAGGAGGTTCGCCCGGAAATTTGCAATCGTATTGTGGAAAACCGTGCGAATGAAATCGTGTCCTTTAAGGTCGGGTATCTGTGTGGAGAACCGATTCAGTATGTCGGCAAGAGCGGCGAGGAGTCCGTTACGGCGGCGATTACCCGCTTGAATGAGCTGATGTTCGCGGAGGATAAAGCGTCTCAAGACCAAGAGATTGTAGAATGGCAGATGATTTGCGGAACGGCGTTCCGACTGGTTCTGCCGGACGCACGGGGCGAGGAAGATGAGTCCCCGTTCGAGCTGTATACGCTCGACCCGCGAGATACCTTTGTGGTGTACTCCAACGAAATCGGCAATAAGCCGCTTATGGCGGTGAAATACAGCAAGGACGATAACGAGATTACCCGCTACTCCATTTATACGGAGAACCGCTACTATCTCGTGGAGGACGGTATTCTGAAAGAGTCCACCCCTCATGCGCTGAACATGATTCCCATTTTCGAGTACCCGGCGAATAATGCTCGGCTTGGCTCGTTCGAGATTGTTCTCCCCCTCCTCGATACGATGAACAACATCACCTCCAACCGTATGGACGGTGTTGAGCAGGTGGTACAGGCGTTTATCAAGTTTATCAACTGTGACATCACCAAAGAGGAGTACGAGGAGTTTCTTACCCTCGGTGCAATTAAGGTGAAATCTGTGGACGGCGCGAACGCCGATGTGGGGGTTGTCACGACTGACCTCAATCAGACACAGACACAGACTTTGAAAGAGGATTGCTACAATTCCATTCTCACAATCTGCGGTATGCCGAACCGCAACGGCGGTAGCTCCACGAGCGACACTGGCGCGGCGGTACTTCTGCGAGACGGTTGGTCTCTCGCAGAAGCGAGAGCGAAAGACAGCGAAAATATGTTCAAAAAGGCTGAGAAGAAAATGCTCAAGCTCGTGTTGCGTATCTGCCGTGAGCTGAGTGATTTCGATATTGCCCTTAAGGACATCGAATTGCAGTTCACCCGCCGTAATTACGAGAACATTCAGAGTAAGTCACAGGTGCTTACCACCATGCTCGATAACCCGAAGATTCACCCGCTCCTCGCTTTCCAACATTCCGGCTTGTTTATCGACCCGGAACGCGCTTACGCAATGAGCGTGAAGTATTACGAGCAGGAACAGGCGAAAGTGATTGAGCGGAAACCTGTGGAAAATCCGAACCCCGATGAGGACGATAAATGATTTTAGGCGGCATTGACCGTTTGAGATAGTCAGAGAAGACTTTAATCGCAAATAGGTAGAGAAACCTTAAATCGCACCATAACGGGAGAGAACCCGTAAAAACGCAAGGAGGAATATTTTATGGCAAAGATTGATGTAAGTAAAATTGAGGGTTACGCCGAAATGTCCGCAGAGGATAAGCTCAAGGCTTTAGAAGCATTTGACATTCCCGACCCCGATTATTCCGGCTATGTGGATAAGAAGCTGTTTGATAAGACCGCTTCCGAACTGGCTGAGAAGAAAAAGGAACTGAGGGACAAGCTCTCTGAGGACGAAGCCGCCAAGCTGAAAGAAAAGGAGGAGCGTGATGAGCTTGAGGAAAAGTACAACAAGCTCCTGCGTGAGAGCGCGGTCTCCAAGAACAAGGCGAAATTGGTCGCGTTGGGCTATGAGGAAAGTTTGGCTGATGAGACAGCGGAAGCTATGGCAGACGGCAATTTGGAAAAGGTCTTTGCCAATCAGAAGAAGCACCTCACTTCCTTTGAAAAGAGGATTCGTGCGGAAGCTCTGAAAGATACTCCGAAGCCTACTCCCGATGGGGACAGCAAGACCATGACACTCAAGAAACTCCGGGAAATGAATCCTGCCGACAGGCTCAAGTTCTCGCAGGAACACCCGGAAGAATATAAGGAACTTTATACAGGAGGTAATGAGTAATGGCTCATAAGATTTACGATAATTTCTATCTGTCGAACGAGATTGAAGACCAGTTCAATTCTCACCTCGACCTACAGCAGTTCTGCACCGTGGATAACTCCCTCGTGGGTACTGCGGGTATGACGCGCAAAATCAACCGTTACAGTGCAAGCAACGCCACTCAGAAGTTGGCTATGGGCGCGGGTAACACCGAAAGCATTGAGGTCACTTATGCTCCGTTCGAGTATAAGATTCTGATGGCTCAGAACCGTTTCGAGTATTACGATGAGCAGGAAATGACCGACCCCATGCTCGTTCCCGTTGGTGTGCGTCACATGGGTACGGATATGTTCAACACCGTCAACGCTGACATTTTCGCAGAGTTCAACAAGGCAACGCAGGTCATTGTTGTTTCCGCACTCAACTTTGACGCTTTCTCGGACGCACAGGCTATGTATAACCTTGAGAACATCGAGGGCGTGAACTTCTTTGCGTTCGTCTCTCCGGCTGATGTGGCGGCTCTGCGTAAGGCTCTTGGTCTGAGCTTGCAGTATGTTGAGTCCTTTGCCCGTAGCGGTTATGTCGGTACGGTGGCGGGTGTCAACATCTATACCAAGAAAGACGCGGTTTCCGGCACTATCTGTACCGCTACCAAACAGGCGGTCACTCTGTTCAACAAAAAGGGTGTTGAGGTCGAGACTCCTCCTCGCGATTCCAGTGACGCGAACACTCGTAAGAACACTATTTTCAGCCGCAAGTATTATCTCCCCGCGCTGACGGACGAGCGTTACGCGGTCAAGATTGTTAAGGGTACTGCGGCGGTAAGCACCGATACCACGGTTACGGCGGGTAAGACCTACTACACCAAGAGCGGTCTTGGCTATGTGGCGGTTGTTCCCGCAGAGGGTGATAGCCCGAAGACCAAGGGTTGGTACGAAATCACTGCGGCGTAAGTTAGGAGGTGGACAACATGACTGATACTGAAAAACTGGCGGCTCTGAAAGCTATGGTCGGTGATTCTGACACGGACGAAGTGTTGTCCACCTACCTTAGATTGTCCGGCAGTAAAATTCTCGCAAAGGCGTACCCGTATGACGATACTGTGACCGAAGTTCCCGCCAAGTACGAGTACCTGCAAATCGAAATCGCCGCCTATATGCTCAACAAGCGTGGTGCGGAGGGGCAGACCTCTCACACCGAAAACGGCATTACGCGACAGTATGAGAACGCGGATATTCCCGCGTCCATGCTCAAGGCGGTCACTCCACATTGCGGGGTGATTCGATGAGGTGCATGAACCGAAATAAGGTGAAGTTCTACTACGCTCTCTACGAGGGCAGAGAACCTATCCTTAACGAACAAGGCAGGAAAACAGGTCAGTACAAGGTCATTCACGGTAATCCAATCGAGGAACACGCCAATATTTCAGCGGCAAAGGGCGAAACACAGACACGGCAGTTTGGTGAGAATGAGTCCTATGACAAGGTAATTGTAATGGATTTCATTACGCCGCCCATTGACGAGTATTCCGTCTTGTGGGTCGATACCTTACCGATACTCAATGCGGACGGTTCACTCAAGGTCAATGACGCAGGTGAGGTAATCACCCCTCACGATTATGTAGTGAAAAAGGTCGCAAAGAGTTTGAACAGTGTATCAATAGCCATAAGCAAGGTGACGGTCAGTGGGTAAAAAGATTATTCGATTTGGGCTGTCTGTGCGTGACATCGACAGGGCAATGCGAGAACTGGAACAGTATAAGCAGGATATTATCCGCAAAACCGACCTCTTGCGTGAGAAAGTTGCGGAGCGGCTTGCGGAACTGTCGAGAGACGGATTTGCGGGAGCTGTCGTGGACGATTTGCTTAAAGGCGGTCAACGCACTGCACAGGTCGATGTGAGTATCGACCAACGGAGCAATATCACGCTTGTCATTGCGCGGGGTGAAGACGCGGTTTGGGTCGAGTTCGGCGCAGGTGTTCATTACAACGGCTCGGCGGGTACTTCTCCTCACCCGAAAGGGTCAGAGTTGGGGTTCACCATCGGCGGCTACGGCAAGGGTATGGGTAAGAAAGATGTGTGGGGGTTCTATGAGGACGGTAAATTACGCTTGACTCACGGCGCACCCGCTACCATGCCAATGTATAACGCCGTAAAAACCGTTTGTGATGAAATCGCAGAAATAGCGAGGGAGGTGTTTCAATGATTGACATGGAAGACGATATTTTTGACGAAGTATCGGAAAAGGTTTATGCGGCGTTCGAGAAGAAATGCCCCGACCTGCTCATTATGAGCGAATATGTCAAGTCACCCTCCTCGTTTCCTTTTATCTCCATCGTTGAGATAGATAATGCCACATTCCGCAACTCTCAGACCACGGAGGGACACGAAAATCATGTGGCTGTGACCTACGAGGTGAATGTCTACTCTAATAAGACATCGGGTAAGAAAGCGGAGTGTAAGGAACTGGCGGCGTTCATTGACGAACAGCTCTTGGAACTGAACTTCACACGGACAATGCTCGAACCTGTACCAAACCAAGACGAAGCGACCATTTATCGTATGCTCGGACGCTACCGGGCAGTAATATCCAAAAATAAAACAATTTACAGGAGGTAAAAATCATGGCTATTTCCACCTATAAGATTTTTCTTATGAAGAAAGCAAGCACGGGCGATACCTATGAAAAGGTTATCGACATCAAGGATTTCCCCGACCTTGGCGGTGCGCCGGAAATGTTGGAGACCACTACCCTGTCTGACAAAATGCAGACCTATATTCCCGGTATTCAGTCTCTTGACGCGCTTGAGTTCACTGCGAACTACACCAAGGAGGACTTTACCAAGCTCAAGGCTCTTGAGGGCAAGGAGGAGTCCTACGCAGTGTGGTTCGGTGGCACTGAGAGCGGCGGCGTACTGACTCCCACTGGCTCTGACGGTAAGTTCGAGTTCAAGGGTCAGCTTTCCGCGTTCCCCGTTGGCGGCGGCGTGAATGAGGTCGTTGATATGACCGTCACTATCGCACCGTCTACCCCTATCACTGTGGCAGAGTAAAAGAAAATTTAGGAGGACAGAACAATGAGTAAACAGTTGACTTTCACTTTCGAGGATAAGGAATACACCCTCGAATACACCCGCAGAACCGTTGCGGAAATGGAGAAAAAGGGCTTTATCGCGTCTGAAATCACCGAAAAGCCCATGAGTACCCTCCCGGCACTGTTCGCAGGTGCGTTCCTTGCTCACCATCGTTTTGTGAAGCAAGACACCATCGACACAATCTATTCTAAGCTCACCAAGAAAGAGGAGCTTATCGGCAAGTTGGCAGAAATGTATAACGAGCCGATTATGACTCTCGTTGAAGAACCCGAAGAAAGCAAGGGAAACTTGAACTGGACAGCGACTTGGTGAGTGACCCGCTGTCCTCCACTGAGGGGAGTGGTGGTGTTACTGCCACTGCTCCCCTCCACTCTTACGGAGAGAAATTTGAGGAGCTTTTTCCGTATTACCTGTCTCTCGGCATGACCGAAGAACAGTATTGGGACAAAGATTGCCGACTGGTGATTTTTTATCGGAAAGCGGAAGAACTCCGAACGAGCAGAAAAAGCCAAGAAATGTGGTTACAGGGTGCGTATTTCTACGAAGCTCTGTCCCGTGTGTCACCTCTGCTCCATGCTTTTGCCAAAAAGGGTACAAAACCTGCGCCGTACTTGTCTGAACCGTTTGCTATTACGGAAAAACAGGCTGAATATCAGCAAGAAGAAAAGGACAAGAAAACCTATGATAAGGGTAAGGCACTTATCGAGGGCTTTATGGCGAAGCACAATAAGAAATTTGAAGGGAAGTGAGAACCGTGTCTACTACAATCGAACAGTTAGAACTTGAAGTACAATCGAGTGCTACCTCGGCGGTGGCACAATTAGACGCGCTTGCTTCTTCTTTGGGTAAAGTAAAATCCGCTACCAAAGGTGGAGTTGGTCTTACCGCTGTGGCAAGACAGCTTACTACGCTGAATACCGCATTGAACAGTATCAGCTCCACCAACGCGGATAATCTGAACAAGATGGCGCAGGGCTTACAGGCACTTTCCTCTTGCGGAAACCTCAAGCTCTCGTCTTCTGTGGCTAATCAGATTTCCAACCTTGGGACGGCGGTACGGTCTCTGAATGGGACTGATTTTTCCTCGCTTGGTCGGCTTGCAGACGCGCTTACTCCGCTTTCCACCATCGGCAAGTCGAACCTCAACAGCTTTATCTCTCAGCTACAGCGATTGCCGCAAGCGGTACAAGGTCTCAACGGAGTGGACATCGGCGGGTTGGGAACACAGATTTCCGAACTGGTATCTGCCCTCTCTCCGCTCTCTCAGATGGGTAAGAACAATCTCACCTCGTTTGTGACTCAGCTTGGTAAAATCCCCGCCCTTATGCAGTCTCTAAAGACGGTAAACATCGGGGAGCTTGCGTCACAGGTTCAGCAGTTGGCAGACGCTTTCGCTCCTCTCGCTACGCAAATGCAAGCCATTTCGAGCGGATTTGCGGCGTTTCCGGCGAGAATCCAAAAGCTGATTACCAGTACAAATAATCTGTCGAAGTCGAACGACAGAGCGTCCACAAGCTATGTGAACCTCGCCGCAAAAATCGGTATTGCTATCGTAGCGGTAAAAAAAGCGGCTTCTGTATTGGCAGGATTTATCAATAAGTCCAACCAGTATGTTGAAGATTTGAACCTGTTTACCGCGTCTATGGGCGAATACGCAAGTGCGGCACAGGAGTACGCGGAGCGCGTCAGCGAAATCGTTGGTATCGACCCCGCCGAATGGTTGCGAAACCAAGGTGTATTTATGACGATTACCAAGGGTTTCGGTGTGGCAAGCGATAGAGCGTACACGATGAGTCGAAACTTGACTCAGCTTGGATATGACATTTCCTCGTTCTTTAACATTCCGTTCGAGGAAGCGTTCCAAAAGTTACAGTCTGGTATCGCGGGTGAGCTTGAACCTCTCCGTAGACTCGGTTATGACCTGTCTGTGGCTCGTCTACAGCAGGAAGCATACACCCTCGGTATTGAGAAGAAAGTCTCGGCTATGACGCAGGCTGAGAAAGCGGAGTTGCGTTACTACGCGATTATGACGCAGGTAACAACCGCACAGGGCGATATAGTGAGAACGCTGAACGCCCCCGCGAACCAACTCCGCGTCCTGCAAGCACAGGTTACTCAGTGCGCCCGTGCAATCGGTAATATCTTTATTCCTGCTCTGAACGCTATCCTGCCGTATGCGATTGCCGTAGCAAAGGTCATTCGGCTTATTGCAAATGCCATTGCAAGTCTGTTCGGATTTGCACTGCCGGAAATTGATTACAGCGGTATCGGCGCAACTGTCGGTGGAGTCGCTGACAGTACACAGGACATCGGAGACGGTCTTGGTGACGCTACCAAAAAGGCAAAAGAGCTGAAAAACGCTCTGCTCGGCATTGACGAACTGAACATTATCTCCCCTCCCGAAGATACAAGCGGAAGCGGTGCAGGTGGTATCGGTGACATCGGAGGTGGCGGTCTTGGCTTTGACCTGCCGACCTATGATTTCCTCGATGGCGCAATCAGTTCAAAAGTCGATGAGATTGTTCAGAAAATGAAAGAATGGCTCGGTCTGAACAAGGAAATCGACTCGTGGGCTGACCTGTTCGATACCCGTCTTGGAAAAATCCTGTTGACGGTGGGAGCTATCGGTGCGGGTCTCGCGGCGTGGAAAATCGCAAAGAGCGTTGCCGATTTCGTGAAGTATATCACCTCGTTCAAGGGGTTCGGCGCAGGTTGGGCGGGACTCGGCGCACTTGGGCTGTTGTCTGACCTTAATGAGTTCATCGGGTATTTCCAAGACTTCCTTGAGAACGGTGCAACATTCCAAAATGTTGTCGGTATGATTAGTGAGTTCACGGGTGCAATCGGTGACTGCTTGATTATCCTCGGCAATCTCAAGATTGGCGGTGCGCTCAAGGTCGTACAGGGTATCGGTGAAATTGCTGTTGCAATCAAGGACATTTCCGAAAGCGGCGTAAATTGGGAAAACGCCAATACCGCTATCAGAGGTCTCACCAATATTGCAATCGGTATCGGTGTGTTCACAGGCAATCTCAAGGTGGCGGCATGGGGACTGGCTATTCAAGGATTCACCTCCATCATCACAGAGATTGGCGCGAATTGGGACGCTATCAAGCAAGGCGATTGGAGCGGCGTAGATAAGGTAACGCTGATTATCGGCGCACTGGAAGTCCTCGGCGGTCTCGCTATGGCGTTAGATGTGTTCTCCAAGCTCAAGGAGGTCGCTACCATCGGTAAGGCTTCCGAAGCGGTCACGACCGTTGCAACGGCAACAGAAACTCTCGATACCACGGTCAGCACGAAGCTGTCCCCGAACCTCACCTCTCTCGCAAAGAACCTCGGCTTGGGTATCGTAATTGTCGCGGAAGTCGCGGCGGCGGCACTCCTCATCACGGGAGCAATCATTCTACTCGGCGAGGGATTAGCGCAGGTCGGTGAGTCGTGGCAACCTGTTATCAATAATGGCGGCACGGTCTTGGCGGCTATGGGTATTGGTATCGGTATCTTAGCGGTTGTCGGTATTGTGACTGCTTTGCTTGGTTCTGTCGGTACACCGCTTATCGTGAACATTGCTCTTGGCACTGCAATTCTCGCAGAGTTGGGTATCGCAACGGGGTTGTTCCTCGTGGAGATTTGGGCTATCGGTAAGGGTTTGGACGAAATCGGGCAAGCATGGCAACCTGTTCTTGATAACGGGGAAACCATTGCAACGGCTATCGGTCTCGGTACGGCTCTGCTTGTCGGTATCGGCGTAGTGACTGCCGCTCTTGGCGCGGCTACGGTTGCAAGCGCAGGTCTGCTCCCGTTGGCTATCGGTCTCGGTACGGCTCTGCTTGTCGAACTGGCGGCGGCGTTCATCATATTTACGGAGAGTCTGATAGCGGTAGCCAATGAGCTTGGTGACAACCTCGCTCCTGCGCTCGACAGACTCAATGACAAGCTCCCGACCCTTTCCACCAACATGAGCGAGTTCGTAGACTTTATGACGGATTTCGCAGGTGAGGTCGTTCGGTATACAGAGGTTTCGGCTATCGCCGGACTGAGCGCAACCATTGACACCATCATCGGTTGGTTTACGCAAGACCCTGTTGAGAAACTGGCAGACGATGTAGAGAACATTTACAACCAAACCACTTCCCTCAACGAAAAGCTGAACTTGGCTGTACCCGAACTTAAAACGGCAATCGACCTGCTCAAGCAGTATAAGGGCTTCCTTACCGAAATGGAAACGCTCTGCAACAGTAATGTTGAGCTGTCCACGGGTATGTTCGTGAACATGAAAGAGGTCGGTCAGAAGCTCGTGACGGGATTTGTGGACGGTATCAAGTCCAAGTCCTCTGACTTCTCCAATGCGGCGAAAACACTGGTGGACGGGTTCAAGAACTCGCTGAACACCAACGCCGCAACCTGTAAGTCGAGCTTCATTTCTTGGGCTTCCAACCTCAAGAACTGGTTTACCTCCGCGTCCTTTGGTGCAATCAACCGAACAACATTCGGCAACTACGCCAAGGATATTGTGAGCGGTTTCAACAACGGTATCACCAATAACTACGCTACGGCTAAGAGCGGTATGGTATCGTTTGCGAATACCGTGAAGAACGCTTTTACGGAAATTGTCTCTTACAAGGTGTTCTATGACATTGCAAAAGATGTTATCAGCGGTTTCAACAACGGTATCAACGATTTCTACGATACGACTCGACCGTATATGCGGCGTTGGGCGAATGACGCGGCGGCGGCATACAAAGCGGCGTTGGACTCCAACTCCCCGTCCAAGCGGTTTATGCGTATCGGTGAGGACACTGTTCTCGGTTACAACCTCGGTATCGCCAACCTCGGCGGCACGACAAAGGGCGTTGTGACGGATTGGGCGAACTCGTTTACAAGCGTAAACCCGACCATGAGCTTTGCCGTAGACACCTCCGCTCTGAAATACTACAGCAGTGATTCGTTCGCACAGTCTGTTTCCGCTGATGTGGCGGCGCACAGCACGGTTACTGCAACGGGCTTCAAGGAGGGTATGGAGGAGTTCTACAGAGAGTATATCGAACCTACCCTGTCGCAGATGGCAGACGATATGCGTAGGCAAGCCGACAAGCAAGAACAGACCGTTGTTCAGATTGGCAACCGTGTTGTCAATGACGCGGTTACTACTCAGAAAAAAGCCAACGGCTATGTATTCGCACGATAAGGAGGGGTAAGAATGGCTTATTTGGCAATCAACGGTTATGAGCTACCTCCTCCGAAGCGAGGAGTACGCCCCACGGTGACTACCGTAGTGGACGCGGGTAGAAACGCCAACGGCTCAGTAGTCGGTCAGCGCGTGGGTCGAGACCAGTACAAGATTGACAGTCTTGAATGGTCTTGGCTCACCGCCGACCAATGGGCGCAGATATTAAATGTATTGAGTCACTTTTTCGTATATGTGACTTTCACTGACCCCGTGTCGAACTCCCTCAAGACTATCAAAATGTACTGTGGTGATAGAACCGCAGAACCTTATTGGGTCGATGAAAACGGGAAACCGACACACTACAGAAATTGCAAGGTAAATCTGATTGACTGCGGAGAGTAAGGAGGGGATTTTGTGCAAAAGGTTTCAAAGACATATAAAGAGAGCATGAAATCCTCTCTCCGCGAGAGAGCGTATATTATGATTTCGTTCGGTCTGCTCAATCAAGAAGCACAGGCAAAAGCAAAGGTCGAGCAGGGTGATTTCACCTACTACTCCAACTCCGCAAATATCCTGTCCGAAAAGACCGATGATACCATCTACGCTACCCTTGAGGAGAATTTCACCAAAGTTGACGGAACAATGTTCTTTCTTCCTCGACAGAACGCTTCCAATGCTTACCTTGACACAGGTATCATCAGCGACAAACTCCTCACACAAGCGCAGTTCGAGCTTACAATCAATCTCAATGTTCCCGCTACGGATTTCAAGGGTATTACTATCAATTTCGGTGAAAATTACCCTGTAAATTTCGATTTGGTGAGCAGTAGCGGACAGGTTGTCGAGTTTCGCAATAATACGGAGGGGCTGTTTAGCACCGAAGAAGTGTTGACAAATACGACCTCGGTGAAACTGGTCGTTTACAGTATGAAGAACCCCCATAGTCGGGTGCGTATCTACTCTATCCGATTCGGCTACGGTCTCGTGTACTACAATGACTCCGTAATGGCTTCTTCCCTTGAGAGCTATGTCTCGCCCATCGGGGCAGATGTGCCGCAGATTGATTTCTCCGTACAGCTCAAGAACTACGACCACTACTTTAATGTTGATAACCCGAAATCCGCTATCAACTTCCTTGAGACAGGACAGGAAATGGAAATCTACTACGGCTATCAGCTCACTACGGGAGAGGTCGAATGGATTCGCGGAAACCGCCTGTTGTGTTCGGAGTGGGAGTCGGACGATTACACCGCCACTATCCGCTGTCAAGATGTGTTCCGCAGTATGGACGCGGAGTTCTACAGGGGGCTGTATCGCAGTACGGGTAAGAGCTACTACGATTTGGCTCTTGAGGTACTGGCTGACGCGGGACTGACTGATTACTATATCGACCCGCAGTTGAAAAATCTGAAAAGCAAAAACCCCATTCCTCGCGTTCAGCATAAGGAAGCGTTACAGATTATCGCAAACGCTTGTCGCTGTGTGCTGTCGCAGACCCGTATGGGCGGTATTCAGATTAAGTCGAACTTCATTCCCGAAGCGGCGGCAAGTGCAAATGCGGAAGCAACCTATTCCAATGTCGAAAAGATTATGGACGGTACTGCGAAAGACGAGTACGCCACCTTTGCTCAGAACTATACCACGGCAGACGGTAAGATGTTCTTCCTACCCCGCAATTTTGGAAATGCTACGCTGAATACAGGTTTTGTGTCAGCGGTGCAGTCTAAAGCGGACGGAACATTCACCACCAACCCCGTTGTTACGCTTACACAGGAAGTTGCGTGTATGTACTACGGTGTAAAACTGGTATTCGGACACTCGATTCCGGCAGCTTTTACAATCCGAACCTACAATGACGGGACGCTCGTAACGGAGTACGAAGTCGGGGCTGACGAAATCAGCAAGAACACGGTCATTCACACGGACTTTGACGATTTCGATGTTATGAAAATCGAGTTCACAAAGACCGCCGAACCCTATAGCCGTATCGTGCTGAATAATTTCAGCTTTGGTGATATTACGGATTTCACTATGACCCGCACAGATATGACCTCCTCCCCGAAAGCTATCAAGCAGGAACTTGTCAAGGAGATAATTGTTCCTTGCTACAGCTATCAGACGGGCAATCAGCAAGAGAATCTTGTCAGCGAAGAAGTCACGGTCGCGGCGGGTGATGTGGAGACTTTTTTCGTGGGAGAACCCTCCTACGGCTTTTCTGCCGCACTGGAAAATCAGTCGGGCGGTGTTTCCATTTTGGAGTCGGGCAACTACTACATCACCGTCAAGTTTACTGTGACAGGTACTTACCGCTTGGAGATTTCCGGCTACCGCTACAAAATTGTAGAGCGTTATGCGACAAAAACGCTCAATAATCGAGGAAAGACAATCAAATGGGAAAACCCTCTCATTTCCGATATGGGAATGGCGCAAGACCTCGCGGACTGGCTCGGTGACTATTATCAGTCCGGCATTGAGTATGAGTACGACACTCGCGGTAATCCCGAAATTGATGTGAACGATATTGTTTACCAAGAGAACGAGTTCCAGTCTGATATGAAAGTAAACATCTACCGCCACACCATCATTTTCAATCAGAGCTTTGCGGGTAAGGTCACGGCTCGTAGAACAGGAGGTTAGTTATGGTTTGGACAACGCCTAAAACAGACTGGTACGGTGTAACGAACCCCTCTGATGGGGTATATACGGGAGACAGGTTCAACGCGGTCGATTTCAACCGTATCAAGAACAATCTCACCTATCTGCGTGAGTTGGCTCTCAAGATGTATGATGAGTTCTCTATCGTCTCCCTCGGTGCTGACCGTACCTATTCGGATTACTTCTATGCTGATGAAATCAATCAGCTTGAGGAAAATCTGAAAACCATCAACAACAAAACTCTCAAGAGGTCGTATGGCAACCCTCCGACCTATGTAGCAAACGGCAACACAATGGATTTTGCAGAGCTGAATCGGTTGGAACGCGCCATACTTGACCTCTACGACAGACTCACCAATGAGTCTGAGGGGAGAAGAATGTTCACTTGGAATTTTGGAATGAGAGGAGGAGACCTGTAAATGTCTTGGGAACTGTTACCCGTAAATTATACGGACGCTGTGTGGAGCGGTCTAAAACGGTACAACACCATCACCAATGAGGACGGTACGGTATCGTTCCAAGATGTGACTGCTTACAGCAACAAAGAAAAGTCCTTTTTTGGCGCGAGAGACGCGAACCGTATGAACGAAGCTCTCAATACCCTTATGTCGATGGTAGAAAACGGTTCTGACCTGTACGAAGCGTTTCAAAACTATTTCACCACACAGAAAGGGCTTTTTGAGAACGAAGCGGACTCCAAGCAGGACGGTTTTACCGCATATATTACTGCTTTGGAAGCGGAGGGGGACAATGTAATTAACTCCCTTAAAACCGATTATCGCACGGAAATGGACACCTTTGAGAGTCAGCAACAGGCACTATTCACGACTTGGTTCGAGTTCGTCAAGAGTCAGCTCGGAGAAGATGTTGCCGGAAATCTGCAAAATCAGATTACTGCTCTCGACACCAAAACGGACGGTTTTGACCCGCGCACAACTACTTTCTCTGTCGATGGAAAGACCATCACGGAAATCGACTCGGCAGGAAACAAGAAAATCGAAACCGTGTTCACTTCCGATACAGTTATCACGCAAAAGCTCTATAAGAAAGAGTCAAACGGAAGTTATTCCCTCGTAAACACTAAGACCATCACATTCAGTGCAGACGGTCTAAACATCACAGAGGAGGTAGTGTAAATGTCTTGGGCAGAAGCAAAATGGACTGTTGACAGTCTGTTGCAGAAAATCGGGCAAGCCCCGAACAACATGAGGAGCTTTATCGCATACTCGCTTTCCGCGACCAGTATCGGCTTGAAGCTCCAAGAACCCGCCGACAGCTATGACGCGAACAACAATCTGATTTGTTCTGTGGGCGGTGTAATGATTCGCATGAGCGATACTGGTTATCCTACAAAGCCCTCAGAGGGGACGCTTGTAGTAAACAACACCAATCTCGGCGCGTATGTCAACACACCCTTTACGGTGAGCGGACTCACTAAGGGTAGAAAGTATTATTTTTCCGCGTTCCCTTATTCCGTACAGGGCGTTTACAACCTGTCGAGCAATGCGGCAAACAGAGCGGACGCAACTCCCGCCGCAGGTGAAATCGCCAATGTCACCATTTCTATTGACGATGATTCCGCGTTTTCCAGTGTGGTAGTCACCTGTGTCGATGAAACGGAGTCTGCGTCTACGCAGTCGGCAACGCTCACCAAAACGAAGAAAACGGCTTCCTTTGTCGTGCCTATCGGTCATACCTATCATATCGAGTACGGTGCGGAGGACGGGTACAGCAAGCCGGATAACACTACGCCGAAAGTTTCTGTGGCAGGTACGACCTCGAACTACACCGCAACCTACTACTATTTCACGGCTACGATTGCCGTTACCTACCCCGTAGGAGCGACCTGCACCTGTGAGTGTGGAAGTACAAAGTACACCGCCCCTAATACCTCCGGCAGTCACACTTTCCAAGTGCATAATGTCGGCACATGGACGGTAAAGGCGGTTTCCGGCTCTGATACAGACTCTAAGTCAGTATCTATCACTTCCTCCGGGCAGTCTCGCAGTGTGGAGCTGTCGTTCGTAAAAATCTACGGTATCAGCCGGGATATTACGGCTACCTCTCCCGCTTGGGCGAGAACGGATTCCGCTGTCGGCAAGACTGCTACCGCAACCGTAGGTACTACAGCAGGTTCGAGTGACTTCAACAACTGTTACCCTTGGAGCGGCATTGTCCGTGAAACCTTATCCACGGGAGATGTGATGGTGAAAATCCCTAAGTTTTGGTATCGCCGTTACCGTAGTGGAAATGTGGAATATCTCAAGATTGCGGATAAAGCCACGAGCGGGTTCACGCTTCACCCCGCGTTCAATCACGGCGGTGTGGCAAAGGATTATCTCTATGTGGGTGCTTATAAGACCACGAGTGGTAACAAGTCCGCGTCCGGTGTAAGCCCGTTGGTAAATCAGACGAGAGCGACCATGCGTTCCAACGCGAAAGCAAAGGGTACGGGTTGGGGTATTATCGACATTGCCGCACTCTCCGCGATTCAAATGTTGATTCTCGTAGAATTTGCCAACAACAATGTGCAGTCTGTCATTGGGCGCGGCTACTGTGACAGTAACAGCTCTGCGCTCAGTACAGGCACTTGCAACAATGTGAGTGGTCTCACGGGCAGACCTGCCGGAACAGACGGCAAGGTTGATGTGGTTTGGCGCGGTATCGAGGGTCTGTGGGGTAATGTGTGGGAATGGGTCGATGGTGTCAACTGGAACAACGGCACTTACTATGTGTGCAACGACCCGTCCAAGTACGCAGACGATACCACTACGAACTACACCGCCCTCTCCTTTAAGGGAGCAACCAACTGGTCTTCCAGTTATATTACGCAGGAGGGTCTTGACACTGGCAGTAATCCTCATGTCATGCTCCCGTCTGCCGCAGGTAGCGGAAGCGAAACGACCTATGATTGTGACGCTTGTTGGTCTTATACAGGTCGGCGCGTCTTCCTACGCGGCGGTGCTTGGAGCCTTGGCTCGAAATGTGGTCTCTTTACGGCTGATTTGCGCAATGACTCGTCCGGCTCGAACTCGCCCGTTGGGTCGCGCCTGCTTTATATCCCCTCCTAAGGGGGTGCGGGGGATTTTCTCCCCCGCATAAGTGGGTCGATACAAAACAGATAGAACTTTATAAGGCGAACAGTAAAAGCGCGTCTTCCAACACGGCGGTAATTGGAACAATGGCTCGAAATGTGGTCTCTTTACGGCTAATTTGAACAATGACTCGTCCAACTCGAACTCGAACATTGGGTCGCGCCTACTTTTGTTATACAGCACAAACCTATACAAGATACTGTCTCGCCGTACCCATTGGTAAAAAATAGTTTGGAGGGATAGGGTTAGTAAGTCTCTTGAAACCCCTATAAGAAACAAAAGCAATGAAAAGAATTGGCTTTCTACACGAACAGATAGTTTCAGAAGAAAATTGCAGACTGGCTATCATAAATGCCGCAAAGCATAAGAAAAAGCGCAGAAATGTTCAAAAAGTCATGGATAATTTGGATTTCTACGCGAAAGACCTGTCTGAGCGGTTGGTTCGTTTGGATTTCACCTCACCGTATCGGACTCGTATCATAAAGGACGGTCTGTCGGGGAAAGAGAGGGAGTTACAGATTCCTGCGTTCTATCCCGACCAATGCGCTCACCATGCTATTGTGCAGGTGCTACAGCCGCTCATTATGAAATCCTCCTATTATTGGAGCTGTGCCAATATCCCAAACAGAGGGATTGACCGCGCCGCTAAAGGAGTGGAACGAGCGACCATGCGAGACATCAAACACGCGAAATACTGCGTGAAGATGGACATTCACAAGTTCTATCCGTCAATCCCACACGACAAGCTCAAGGAACATTTACAGCGGAAAATCAAGGACAAAAAGGCACTTGGTATTATCCATTTGGTAATCGACTCGTACCATAGCTCTCCCGGACACGGTATACCCATCGGGAATTATACCTCGCCGTGGCTTGCGGAGTTTTATCTACAGTCGTTGGATTATTTCATCAAGCAAACTCTCGGTATACGCTATTATGTCCGCTACGCCGATGATTTAGTCTTAATTGACAATAACAAACGGAAGCTCCGAAAAGCAATGTACGCGGTCATGGAGTTTGTAGGAAAACTCGGCTTGGAGATAAAGCACGATTACCAGTTATTTCGTATTCAACGAAACTGCAAGAGCAGAAAGCACCGTAGAGGGCGAAAGATTGACTTTGTAGGTCGCTGTTTCGGTATCAGAACCACGACCATACGGAAAAGACGCGCCCTTGCGCTTATGCGACAAAGCCGCCACATTCGGAAAATTCAAAAGCGAAATGGAGTCGTATCGTTCCGTATGGCGGCGGGTTTCCTGTCACGGTGTTCCTGTTTCAAGCATACTGACTCGTTCGGTATGAAAAAGAAATATTACGATACAGTCAAAATCAGAAAATTAAAGGAGGTAGTCAGAAATGAGAGTAAAAGGAAATGTTTCCCCCGTAACCCTGTCGATGGAGTCTTACCTGCCGTTGGAGGGGTATGTAGAGGTCAGACTGCGTGAAAACATCAAAGAAGTCACTGACATTGACCCGCAGACGGAAGCCTCTGTCACCATGTTCGAGTACGATGAGTACACTTTCCTCTTGAAAAACCGTGAGGGCTTGCAAGAGGACATCGAGAACAATCTCAGCGATTGGCTCATCACTGGCAGAACGCTTGAGGTCAACGAAAGCGCAAGTATCGTGCAGGACATGAAAGCCGCACTGGAAATTTTGGAGGTGAACAGATAATGGCACAGCTTTATATCGACAACGCGAAAAAGCTAAAGGTTCGGATTGACAATAATCAGAAAATTGTCGATACCGTGGAAGCGGCAGGTGGTATTGAAACCACTCTCACACAGTCTGACAAAATCGGCTTTGACTGGCTGAACTTCTATGTGAACAAGGTTTTGGTTCGACAGGAATACAAAGAGCAGGAAAATCCTGTTGGCACTGCCGATAACCCCTTTGTATGGGAAAAAAGCATGGCTCTTATCGCAAACGGGTTCTATGTCCATGATGGTGTCCGTAAGGTTTGGGTCGGCGAGACAGGCGTTACCGCCGCGTGGGACGATAGTAATTGGGAGGTCATGTAAATGTAAATCCTCACATTAAACGAAAGGAATTTAGCTAAATGGTTTCTGAAAGCACACTGATTATCAGCATTGTAGGGGCGGTCTTTGCAAGCACAGGCTTTTGGGCGTTCCTCACAAGTCTTATCCAAAGCAAAAAGTCCAAAGACAGCGCGGAGGGGCAAATGCTGAAAGGTCTTGGACACGACCGCATTTGTTATCTTGGTGAGTGTTATATTCAGCGCGGGTATATCACCAAAGACGAATATGAGAACCTGCATGATTATTTATACTTACCGTATAAAAAATTGGGTGGAAACGGTACTGCCGAAAAGATTATGAAAGAGGTTGACCGTCTCTCACTCAAGGACAAGGAGGATTAAACCTATGGAAGAAAAGTCGTATTTCCAAACTCACGGCGAAGAAATCACGCCGGAAATGTTGGACGAACTGAGTAACGGGAAAGGAGAAGACGAAGATGAGTAACAGCCCTCTCGTAAACTACACGCGGATTTCCCCCAATAAGACAAGTCCGCGCAGAAACAAAATCGACACTATCACCATTCACTGTGTCGTGGGGCAGTGTTCCGTGGAAACGCTCGGCAATATTTTTGCACCGACCTCCCGACAGGCAAGCTCCAACTACGGTGTTGGTACAGACGGTAAAATCGGTATGTATGTCGAGGAAAAAGACCGCTCTTGGTGTACCTCAAGCGCGGCAAACGACAACCGCGCTATCACCATCGAGGTCGCAAGCGATGCCAAACACCCTTACGCAGTGAACGATAAGGCGTATGCCGCAATGCTCGACCTTGTAACCGATATTTGCCGCCGTAACGGTATCAAAAAGCTCGTATGGAGTACGGACAAGAACAAGCGCATGAATCACCTTGACGGTTGCAATATGACCGTTCACCGCGATTATGCGAACAAATCCTGTCCCGGTGACTACCTGTATAACCGTCATGGCGAAATCGCGGCAGAGGTCAACAGGCGGCTCGGCGTGGCGGTTGACACCCCGACTGAGGACAAGCCCACTACCAGTTCTGCCAAGGCGGGAGATACCGTTAAAATCTCCTCCACGGCTACTTACTACGGCGGTAAGGCAATTCCCGCTTGGGTGAAAGCAAAGAACTGGATTGTCCGTGAGGTTAGCGGTGACAGAGCGATTATCGACAAGTCTGTGGACGGGAAGAACGCGATTTGCAGTCCTATCAACACGAAGTTCTTGAGTGTCGTTTCTGCCGCTTCTACGCCCCCTCAGAGTGCGCGAACACCGCAGGTAGGTGATTATGTCTCGTTCACTGGAAAAACGCACTACGCAAGCTCCAACGGCGATAGAGCGGTGTCCTGCAAGGGTGGCAAGGCGAAAATCACACAAATCTATGCAAAGGGCAAGCACCCTTATCATCTTGTCCATGTCGATGGTGAGTCTACGGTCTACGGTTGGGTTGACCGCAATACTTTCACCAAAGTGTAAAGGAGGTTGACGGTATGCGGAGGGTAAAGAAAAAGCCACCGAAAGAATTTTCAAAGAAAATCCTCATCGTGGCGGGAATTATCAATACTGTCGTTATCGTCTTTACGATGGTAATGATTTGGCGTACTCTCGACCTTTCGCCGCTTGCCTACCTCATACCGTCAGTAGCCGCCGAAGTTGCCACGGGTACGGGATTCTATTATTCAAAAGCAAAGGTCGAGAACCGAATAAAACTGATGAGACAAAACAAAATCACACCCAACGACACACATTTTTCTGAAAATTACTGAGGAGGTATCACAATGATTGACATTACCAATGTTGTTTCCGCTGTTATCACTCTGCTCGTAGCAGTCATTACCACTTTCCTTATCCCTTATCTGAAAGAGAAAGTGGACGCTGAGAAGTTCGAGAAAATCAAGGCGTGGACAAAAGTTGCGGTCGAAGCCGCAGAAATGATTTACAACGGCGCGGGTCGCGGCGCGGAGAAGAAAGCCTATGTACTGGAATACTTGAACAGCAAGGGTTATAAGCTCGACTCCGACACCATTGACAAACTGATTGAGTCCGCTGTCCTTGAACTGAAAAAGAGCTAATTTAGCCCCGTTCAAGTAGTTAAAGTAGCGGAAAATCCGTTTTTGCGTGTAACTTCCTATAAGTACGCGCGTATTAGGTGAAAGTTTACGCAAAAACCGAAAAACAACTACTTTAACTACTTCATCTCGTCCCGTGGCAAAGAAAAAGAACGCCGATTCAATCAGCGTTCTCTATCCTATAAACAAATCCAAAGGTGTGTTTGATGAAGAACACAGAGTTCGGATTTGCACTATTTGGTGGAGATAAGGGGACTCGAACCCCTGGCCTCAGCATTGCGAACGCCGCGCTATACCAACTTAGCTATATCCCCACGGCACAAAATATTCTACAACATATCCGCGCGAAATGCAATAGTTTTGTTTTGGCTTGATGGGACAAATTTTGCGGCGGGGCAAAAAAAATTTGTTGTTCCCTATTGACTTTCGCCCGCCAAACAAGTATACTATCCCTTGTCCGTTGCGGCGGACGCAACTGAATACGGCGGCGTAGCTCAGTTGGCTAGAGCATTCGGTTCATACCCGGAGTGTCATTGGTTCGAGTCCAATCGCCGCTACCACATAAAGCACTCAGCATCGGCTGGGTGCTTTTTTACTGCACCTTACTTCATTACCTTGCGTTTTGTAGGCATTACTTTTTATTTATCGGCACAATCAATAATACTTTCTCTTAATCAATAAGTCCAATTTGACTAAACCAACGCCGCCAATATAATTAAAATGTTTGATTACGATAGAAGGGGGCGTGGGCTATAAATGCCTGAGAGCAAGGTTAAAAGCGAGCGGAACGCAGACGTTGCGCTGCTCAGCGGCCTGACCCGCCGCCAGCTTAAAGAGCTGGAAGAAAAAGAGAAAACTCCCGCGCAGAAAACCGCGGAAGCAATAATAATGATACTGCCGCTGCTGTGCGGGTGCATAGCCATGGCGGAATACGTGATACTGCCGAACAACAGCCGCAATTCAAGGCCCTGGAGCTACGTTTGGGTGCTTGGCGCGGCCATGTGCATCTATCTTGTGTGCTTCATAGTGTCCCTCATAAGGCGGGCGCGGGGCGAAAAGCAGCTCTATGAAAAGCTGCGCTACAAGGCGCCGCGCTATGCCGCGCTGTTCATATTTTTAGCCGTATATGATTACCTTACGCTGAAAACCGGCACGCTTACGCAGCCGTTCGTGCCCTGCATGAACTATATAATCAACGCATTCCTCGTTGACTATAAAATGCTTGCGGACTGCACGCTCAATACATTGAAGCTGCTTTTCATAGGCTATTCCATAGGCGTTACGCTGGGGCTTATAACCGGCATAGCCTGCGGATATTCCAAAAAGGCGCGCTATTGGCTGGATCCAATAATCAAGTTCTTGGGGCCTATCCCCACCTCCACATGGATACCTATCATAATGGTAGTTGCAACGTCCCTTTTCGGTGGGGCGGTGTTCATAATAGCCCTCGGCTCATGGTTCGCGGTAACGGTGGCCTCTCTCACGGGCATTTCAAACGTGGGCAAGGAATATTTCGAGGCCGCGCGCACGCTGGGCGCAACGAACAGGCAGCTTGTGCTGCACGTCGCCATTCCCCATGCAATGCCCTCCATTTTGCAGGGCTGCACGCAGGCCATGAGCTCATCCTGCGTGGCAATAATGATTGCCGAGATGCTGGGCGTGAAGTCCGGCCTTGGCTGGTACATGACGTGGCAGACCGGCTGGGCCAGCTATGATAAGTCCTTTGCGGCGCTGTTCGTAATATGCTTCATATTCACGCTGGTAACAAACGGGCTTGAAAGGATAAAGCGCTATCTTCTCAGGTGGCAGAACGGAGCCGAAAAATGAGCGACGATAAGAGGAAGGTTTGCCTTAAACTGGAAAACGTAAGCAAGGTTTTTGCAAAGGTTGAAAGCGACGGCGTGACCCACGCCCTGCAGGACGTTAGCACCGAAATGCAAAGCGGGGAGTTCGTGTCCCTGGTCGGCCCGTCCGGCTGCGGAAAATCCACAATACTGCGCCTTGTTGCGGGGCTTATAACGCCAACGCTCGGCCGCGTAACCGTGGACGGCAAAGAGGTGGACGGCCCGAGCCCTCAGCGCGGCCTGGTTTTCCAGAACCCAACGCTTTTCCCCTGGCTCACCGTTGAAAAGAACATATCCTTCAGCCTTGATATGCGGGGCGCAGCCGTTGGCAAGGCCGAAAAGGTAAAGCATATGCTTGAAATAACCGGCCTTGAAAAGTTCCGCAACGACTATCCTGCCCAGCTTTCCGGCGGCATGGCGCAGCGCGTGGCGCTGGTGCGCACGCTTATAAACGAACCGGAGATACTGCTGCTGGACGAGCCTTTGGGCGCGCTTGACGCATTCACCCGCATGAATATGCAGGATGAGATACTCAATATTTGGACGCAGCGCAGGCAGCTTGCCCTTATGGTTACGCACAGCATTGACGAGGCCGTTTACATGGGCACAAGGGTGCTGGTTATGGAGGCCAACCCCGGGCGCATAGTGGCGGACATAAAGATAAGCGAGGATTTCCCGCGGGACAGAAGCTCCGCAGGCTTTGTAGAATACCGCAACGAAATACTCAACAGGCTGCATTACGGCGGCAAAAACGCCTAATTTACGGTTTATACGGCAAGGAATGCCTATAAATAAAAAACTTTTCGCAAGGAGAAGAAAAACAATGAAGAAGATTGTTGCTCTTATGCTCGTGCTTGTAATGGCGCTGTCCGTATGCGCCTGCGCGGGCGTGGAGACCAACGGCGATAACACCGGCGACAATAAGCAGTCCGAAGTTATCAAGGATTCCAACAACGACGGCCAGATAGAGGTCGGTACCGTTGACGACGTTGAGGTCAACGAAGCTGACGAGCATCTGGACGCCGCCGAAGCCTCCGCTTCCGGCAAGTGGGAAGCCCTGTTTGTGCCCCTTAACATCGAAGGCCGCGCCATAGACATGGCCAACTTCGACCTGACCCCCACCCCCGAAGAGCTGGAAGCCATGAAGAACGAGCCCGCCTACGGCCGCACCATAAAGTATTTCATGAGCGACGGCTGCACCTCCGGCCCCACCATGGCCGATCACCTTGGCTACTATGCGGAAGCCGGCCTGACCGCCGAGGGCGTGAAGGGCAGCAGCGACGTTGAAGCGCTGGGCACCAATCAGGTTGACGTTGCCACCGGCATGATGGCCAAGATGCTTGTTCCCATCACCAACGGCGTTGATATAACCTTCACCGGCGGCGCGCACATTGGCTGCAAGTCCCTCTATGTTCTTGCGGACAGCGAATACGCCACCACTGCCGATCTTAAGGGCCAGAAGATCTCAGTCCCCAACGGCATCGGAAAGAGCGACTACAACATAACCGCACTGCTCCTTGACGCGGACGGAATCAATTACAGCACCGATGTTGAGCTGGTTCAGGTTTCCGCGGACGCCTGCGTTACCGCAATGGAAAACGGCGAAATAGCCGCGGCCCTGCTGAGCGACACCTTTGCCTATGCCATGGTTAAGGACGGCAAGCTCAAGTGCATCCGTTCCCAGCTTGATACCGACTTTGCGGACCGCGTATGCTGCGTTATGGCAATGAACGGCACCTTCGTAAAGGAAAACCCCACCATCGCCAAGAAGGTGGCCCAGGCCGTGCAGAAGGCGCACAGCTACATGCGCGACAATCCCGAAGAAGCCACCAAGGTACTGATGGACATGGGTTGGAACGGCGGCAACTACGAGATGAACATAATGATAAACGGTTCCCTCCAGTTCGGCCTTTCCGATGAGTTCACCGGCGACACCCTCAAGGACTTCATCGAGCGCTATATCCGCCTTGGCCTCATCACCTCCATGGACAACGCGGACGAGGTGCTTGACCTTGCATGGACTCCGGTTCTGTAAGGCGATAAACCGAAACGCAAAGCGGGCGCGGTGGAAACATCGCCCCGCTTTTTGCTATTGACACCGCCCTTATGCGGTATTATCATCAAACCGAGAACATACAAAGGAGATAAAAACTTATGCTTAAATGCGCCGAATGCCCGCACCACGGCTGCCAGGTGCACGATGTTTCAAACGCGATGACATGCTGCCCCACCAAGAACGGCGAGATACAGCAGCAGGCGAGCGAGCTTTATAAGGACCCGGAAAACTACACGCTGGCGCACAACGCGGCCGTAGTTGAGGCGGAAGGCTACGGCAGGCTTTGCCGCATGGAGGAGATTATGCTCTTCGCCAGGAAGTGCGGCTATAACAGGATAGGTCTTATATTCTGCGTTGGTCTTTCGGATGAGGCGCGCGAGGTGAGCAAGATTTTGACCCACAACGGGTTTGACGTTGTTTCCGCCGTGTGCAAAAACGGCTCCAACCCAAAATCCTCCGTCGGCCTGAAGGACGAGGAGACGCTTTCCGGCTGCGCGGACGAGGTGATGTGCAACCCGATAGGTCAGGCGCTGCTTATGAACAGCGAGCATACGGACATGAACATAATACTTGGCCTATGCGTTGGGCACGACAGCCTTGTTATGAAATACGTTGAAGCGCCCACCACCGTGCTTGCAGTTAAGGACAGGGTTATGGGGCACAACCCGCTTGCGGCGATATACGTTGCGGAAAGCTACTATAAAAAGCGCTTCTTCGGCAAGAAGGAAAAATAATATACGCCAAGCTAAAAGGGACACGGCTGCTCCGCGGGCGGCTGCGTCCCTTTTTTGTGTGCCTACGCAAAGGAATGTTTTTCTTAGGCCTTCTTACCCTTTCCAAAAACGCCCCGATTTTCAGCACCTCCACAGCCTGTATATTATCACCCGTTATAATTTCGGCACAGCCGCCTGCCCCCGCCCGTATTATGAAGCCTATTTAACGGGCGTTCCTATGCGTTTATCCAATCTCCATTGCGGCGGCGCACCGTCATCGGCATAGTATTCGTCCATTGCCGTAATTTTACCGTCCTTTGTTTGAATAAACGAAGTTGCGTGATAATATGCGCTCCTGTCCTTTGGATATATAAGCGTGACCGTGATTATAAGGTCGTTCACGGTTTCCACCCTTTCAACCTCCCCTTCCCACTCCCCGGGATATTCGCAATTTGCGATTATAAATTCATCCACGTTGAAGCGTTCATTGGTGCAATGCCAATTCACATACGCATCGGCATGGAAATATTTTCTTATCTCGCCCTCATTTTGGGCAAGAACCGCCCTCCAAAACTGCTTTATGTCCATTGCTTCCGCCATAGCTCCCCCTTCTGCGCACGAATGTAGAAATATTATATCATACAACCCGCAAATGCCTCCACTGCTTTTGCGGATACGGAAAAGACCGCCGACCCTTGCTGATTGGGTCGGCGGTCGTTGTGTTAGTGCGCAGTTAGCGCTTATGCTTCCTTGCTCCTGTCCACATAGGTGGTATGCAGCAGCTCGTGCGCAATATGCGAATTGGGCTCGCCAAGGAACTCGGCATAAAGCTTCTGCACCGCTGGGTTCTTATGGCTCTTGCGGATAGCCATGGATTCATCCTCGCTGTATGTTGCTGCAGCGCGCGCCGCACGCGGATCAACATAGTAGCGCGTCCTTGCATCCACTATCGGCTGTCCGCCGCCGGTCACGCAGCCGCCCGGGCAGCCCATCACCTCTATGAAATGATATGTCTTTTCGCCCGCACGTATGGCGTTGAGCAGCTTTGCGGCGTTTGCCGTGCCGTGAACTATGGCAACTTTTATATCCGTGCCGTTCACGTTTACGGTGGCCTCCTTTATGCCCTCAAGCCCGCGCACGTCCGCGTATTCAAGCCGCGGCATATCCTCCCCCGTCAGCACGTCCACAACCGTGCGCAGCGCCGCCTCCATAACGCCGCCCGTCACGCCGAATATAACGCCCGCGCCCGTGGATTCGCCCAGCATATCGTCGAATTCCTCATCCGGCAGATGCACAAAGTCAAGCCCCGCCTGGCGTATCATGCGAGCAAGCTCCCGCGTGGTAAGGTTCGCGTCCACGTCACGGTAGCCGTCCCGCCCGAACTCCGGCCGCGCTATTTCAAATTTCTTAGCCGTGCAGGGCATTACGCTCACAACGTAAATATCGCGCGGGTCAAGGTCGTTCTGCTTGGCAAAATATGTCTTTGTTACCGCGCCCTGCATCTGGTTCGGGCTTTTGCAGGTTGAAAGATTGGGTATAAAGTCCGGATAGAACGTTTCGCAGTATTTTATCCAGCCCGGGCTGCAGCTTGTTATCATGGGCAGCACGCCGCCGCTGTTTATTCTATTGAGCAGCTCCGTACCTTCTTCCATTATGGTAAGGTCGGCGGCAAAGTCAACGTCAAACACCTTGTCCGCACCCAAGCGGCGTATTGCGGATACCATTTTGCCGGTGCAGCGCGTGCCTATGGGCAGGCCGAATTCCTCGCCTATGGCAACGCGAACAGCGGGCGCGGTTTGGAACACAACGTATTTATCGGGATCGTTCAGCGCGGCCCACACTTCCTTTGTGGCGTCCTTTTCGGTAAGCGCGCCCGTGGGGCACGCGGCTATGCACTGGCCGCAGTTGATGCAGGCCACGTCGTTAAGGCTTTTGCCGAATTCGGAGCCTACCTGCGTCTTAAAGCCGCGGTTCTGCATACCTATGGCAAACACGCCCTGTGTTTTGGCGCAGGCGGCCACGCAGCGGCGGCACAGTATGCATTTATTGTTGTCCCTTACTATGCTGGGGCTTAGTTCATCAATGGTCTTTATTATGCGCTCGCCTGGGAACTCGATATCCTCTATGCCCATTTCGTTGGCAAGGGATTGCAGTTCGCAGGATTGATTGCGCTTGCAGGTAAGGCAGGAGCGGTCATGATCGCTCAAAATAAGCTCCAGCACAGCGCGGCGCGCCTCCAGCACCTTGGGCGTGGAGGTCTTTATTTCAAGCCCCTCGCTCACGGGCAGCACGCAGCTTGCCTGAAGCTTGCCGGTTTTTGCGTCCTCAACAAGGCACATGCGGCACGCGCCTATATTGTTGATGTCCTTCAGATTGCAAAGCGTGGGTATCTTTATTCCCTGCGCCATGCATGCTTCAAGCACGGTTGCATTCGGCTCCGCCTGGACTGTTCTTCCGTCGATTTTGAGTGTTACCATCTTTCAAAACCCTTTCTGTTTTTTTCTGTATGCTTTTTTCATACGTTTGGGTTCAATGTGCGATATCATTACGCACATTATAACCATAACACAAATGATATGCTTAGTCAATCGGAAATGACAGAAAGATGACGAAGGTTTTTTAACTCTTTCGTTTATATAGTTATATAGACTTGTTTTGCAAATAAATCAGATTTACAAGCGTTATCAAATAAGATAACCTCATTTGATACTTGCACTGATCGTAATGTAACGTAAAATAGAATTGCATATAAACGTAGCCTTTTTCTCTATAAGCACAACACTCATACAACTCCGCTCATAGTATTACTAAAACTCGTTTGAATCTTTAAGTATTGCAGATGGAATAAGCCTACTCCATTCATCTCTTTCCTTAGTATTCGCTCGAAGTTTATATACAAATATAGTCACTTTATCGATATTATCCAGCTTTTTTATTATTCCTTTATCTCCTATTGGAGATATTCCAAACAGAGATACATCACTAATACCATCCAACAAGCTATATATATCTTCGTCATCTTTAGGATATAAATCGTCGGCAGCTATCAGTTCATCACTTGGATATAACCCCTGTCCAAAAAAATCATTTTTATCTATATCCTCACTTGCCGGCAAGAATAATATATCTTTTGGTAGTCCTATTGTTTCAAATTCTCCATTTAATTCTTCTATTGCTATCTTATATTTTCCCGAACCGCAGACTACATCTTTATCATAGAAAATAAAAGGTTTATTGCTACCCTCGCAATTATATTCTCCTATTCTACCATGTAAATATATACACTGATTTTTGTAATCCCACTTTTCGCAATAGTTTAGTGAAAAAACCTTATCGTATTTTCTCACTTTTCTTATTATTTCATCAGGCACGTCTGCTTTCTTAATTCTTCCATTATTTATATATATAGCTGAAGTTCCAATACTCGTTAATATCTTTACAAGCCGTTGTTCTGTATTGATCCATCCCTCAATTTCATTTTTATTATGAAAGCCAAAGTATTTATCTTTAATAGTATTGTACACATGCTGTGCTAACACCTCTACTGACTCATTTAACGCACACTTGCTTTCACTCCATAAGTCTTCTACATCTGAATTAATAATAATCTCAGGTGTTAATGCTGCATATAAAGCAGGTGTCATCACCTTTAAAAAGTATTTAAAGCGTTTAGCTACGGCCTTAGCATCAAATTCATTATTCTTTATTAGGTTTATTCCATTTCCAACGATTAAGCTTCGCATTATTTTTCTCCTTTTTATTTATTATACCTTATTTCACTTAATATGTAAGTAATTTGTTATTCAAGTACTTCATTTAGTTTTTCTGCATACCCTCCCCTCCAACAAAATATAAATACAAATGAATAGAGCCGCGAAAGGAGCAAGGTGAAATGGAAGCGAAATTTTTAGATATCGGCGGGAGCAAAACGCTTAGGCTGGCCGCGCGGGAAAGCGCGGAGGCCGCGATAGAGGGCGCGCTGCCGCTGCCCGCGGGGATAAGGCTTGGCGATATTGAGCCGCTTTGCGCAGCCGCCCGGGTGGAGGCCGCAGCAGCAACCGCACACGACGGACGGATAGACATAGAGGGCAAGCTGAAGGTAAGCGTTATATTCCGCAACGCCGTGCGGGAGATGATACCGAGCGGGGACGGCGCGGACAATGCCAATGAGGACACAGCCGCTGCCGAAAAGGGCGGGGCGTTCACGTCCGGCGCGGCATTCAAATACAGCATTGCGTGCGACGCGGCGCGGGAGGGCATGCGCGCGGAGGTAACGGCTTACGTCACGTCCTGCACGCTGAGCGCCGCGGGAGAGCTGATGCTCAGCGCGGTCGCGGGGCTGGACTGCGCCGTGTATGACACGTCTCCCCTGCCCATGCTAAACGGCATCGATGGCGCGGAATGCGAAATGAAGCACGAGTGCATATGCACCTGCACAGAAACATTGATAGGCCAAAGCGAGACGGACTTTGAAACAGAAACCGCCCTGCCAGCGGGCACGGAGCCGCTTTTTGCGAGCGGGGAATGCAGCGTAAGGAGCGTTACGCCGGGCGGGGACACGGCAATAATAGAAGGGCAGCTTTGCCTTGACCTGCTGCTGTGCAGCCGCGCGGGGCTTACGGCGCACGCCGTGCAGTTCCCATTCACAATAGAGGCGGAGCTTGACAGCCGCGCCGAGGGCGACGCATACGCCACGGTTTCGCTGAAGGATATATACATATCTCCCGCCGACGCATCAAGCGGCATAGCCGCCGTGCGCGCACGCCTTGCGGTGAGCATATATCAAACGGAGCAGAGCGAAACGGCTATCTGCACCGACGCGTTCATACCCTATCATTCCTGCCAGATGCAGACGGAGAGCGCAAGCATTATGCAGCGGATGCGCCGAAAAACCTTCCGCTATACGCTTAGCGAGAATATACCCCTTCCCGACGGTACGGGCGGCGCGAAGAGCGCAATATGCTGCGCCGCAATGCCATACGTTACAACAGCGGAGGTAAAGAACGGCGTGCTAAGCATAGAGGGCATAATAACGCTGAACTGCGCGCTACGCACGGCTGAGCCGAACGCGCTGACGTTTGCATCGCAACTGCCTTTCCTGTGCGAAACGCAATACACCGGCGCGGATGCGGACGCGGCGGACGCAAGCGTTAAGTGCCTATCCTGCACGCTTATGCTTACAGGCGGTATGCTCACGGCGGAATGCGTGCTGGAGCTTTCCGCGGTGCCGTATACGCTTACAGGCATGACCATAGTATCCGCCGCGGGTGAAGCGGAGCCGGTAAAGCGGCAGAGGGCGATTATAGTATACTTTGCCTCTGCAAACGAGACGCGCTTTGACGTGGCCAAGCGATACAGCCTGCCTGTAAGCAGCATAGCCGCGGGCGGGGACACGCTTTGCGAAGGCGAAAAGCTTACTTTTTTGTGTTGAGCGGCTAAAGCGGCATGATGGGCTACGTTTTCGCCGCTATGATAGCGGCGGCGATAATATGCGGCGCGGCGAACGGCAGCATAGCGGCGGTACTTGACGCGCTGACGGAGGGCGCAGCCAACGCGGTAACGCTCTCCCTATCCCTTGCGGGGGCGTATATGCTATGGATGGGGCTTATGGGCATAGCGCGAAGGGCGGGGCTTATAGACGCGCTTTCGCGGGCAATGAGGAAGCCTCTCAGCCTGCTTTTCCCCAACGCGGGCGGGGCGATAGCGCCGATAACGCTGAACTTAGCCGCGAACTTCTTCGGCGCGGGCAGCGCGGCAACGCCCTTCGGGCTGGAGGCCATGAGGGAGCTGAACGCGAAGGCTAAATATGCCGGCGTAGCTACGGACGAAATGTGCATGTTCCTTGCGCTCAACGCATCGGCGCTGGAGCTGCTGCCGGCGAACGTGCTTGCGCTAAGGACCGCCGCGGGGAGCGAGGATGCATACATCGTGGTGCTGCCCACGTTCATAGCGTCCGTGATAAGCTTCGTTTCCGCCGCCGCAATATGCGCGCTGCTCTGCCGCATAATGCCGCAAAGGCCCATAGGGAAGGGCAAGACATGAGCTATATTCTGCCCCTAATGATACTGGGGCTTATAATATACGCGCTGATAAAGCGCGTGGACATATACTCCGCGTTTACCGAAGGGGCGGCAGAGGCGCTGCCAATGCTTATAAGGATATTGCCGTACATGGCGGGGATGCTTGCCGCGATACAGGCGCTCAGGGCGTCCGGCGCGCTTGAACTGATGCTTGGTGCGCTTTCCCCCGCTTTTAACGCCGTAGGCCTTCCGGCTGAGCTTGCGCCGCTTTTCATACTGCGGCCGTTTTCGGGCAGCGCGGCGCTCTCGCTCCTTGGCGACGTACTCACAACATACGGCCCCGATACTTTCACGGGCGTTGCGGCAAGCATAATGCTCGGCTCCACCGAGACAATATTCTATACCATCGCGCTTTATTTCGGCACGGTTGGCATACGCCGCACGCGCGCGGCATTGCCCGCGGCACTTATAAGCTCCGTTATAGGTACGGCGGCGGCGATAGTCCTTGCGCAAGGACTATTTGCATAATGGGGCAAGTGATGCTATAATACTGATAAATTGGGCGAATGTGTTTTTGCCCGAAAGATAAGGCTTTGCGTGCAAAATTGCCGAACGCTCAGCCGGGAGGGGTTTTTATGAAAATAGACGTTATTCCCGTATACGGAAAGGTTTTAAGCAACCATATATCGTCCTGCACGGTAATAGTTGTGGACGTTTTGCGCTCCACAAGCTGCATAATAACCGCCGTTGGCAACGGGGCAACCAAGGTCGTTCCCGCGATAGACCCCGGCGAGGCGGCAATGCTTGCAAGCAGGCTCGGGGCGCAGGATGTTGTGCTGGCGGGCGAGCGGGAGGCGGTGAAGCTGCCGGATTTCGACCTTGGCAACAGCCCGTATGAATTTACCAAGGAAGCCGTGTGCGACCGCAGCGTTATAATAAGCACTACCAACGGCACCGCCGCCATACACGGCATGTCCGCCGCGAAAGAGGTACTGATTGGCGGCATGATAAACCGCACAGCGGTTGCCAAAAAGGCCGTTGAGCTGGGCAATGACATAATAATCGTCTGCGCCGGCACGTACGGGCAGATTTCTGCGGACGATCTCTTAGCCGCAGGCTCCATCGCGGAGGCGATACACCGCATGGCGCGCGAGCCAATGGAAGCGACGGACATAACAATGGTCTGCTGCATGCTGTACGCAGACTGGAAGCAGGGCCGCGCCGACCTTTCCGTTACAAAGCACTGCGCACGGCTGATATCACTCGGCTTTGAGGAGGACATAAAATACTGCTTCAGCGAGGACATAACCGAAGTCGTACCGGTATATGAAAACGGCGTAATAAGGTGAAGAGCGGATAGATAAATAGGGAAATTAAAAGCAGGGTATGACCCTGCTTTTTTTGCTTCTTCAAAAATCCGCCTTACAGCTTCATCAGCGCATCGTAGAGCGCTTCGAGCCCGTCGCGCGTATAATACTCTATCGTTATTTTGCCCTTCTTTTCGCTGCCGTCTATGGTCACCTTGGTGCCCAGATGCTCCCTGAGCTTTTCCTGGGCAACGTACATGTCGTTTGTTTGGCGGACGCGCTTCTTCTTTGATTCGCGCTCTACCTTGTCAAGCTCCGGGTTGGTGAACTTGGTGGCCTTGCGCTCTATCTCGCGCACGGACCAGCCGTTTATGGCGGCGTCGCCCGCAAGCCTTCTTACGGCAGCCTCGTCCTTTATGGCGGCAAGCGCCCTGCCGTGGCCCGCGCTGAGCTTGCCTTCCTTCACCATGTCCTGCACGCTGTCCGGCAACGAGAGCAGCCTCAGGCTGTTTGCTATTGCGGGGCGGCTCTTGCTCAGGCGGGAGGAAACCTCCTCCTGCGTAAGGTCGTGCTGCTGCATCAGGAAGCGTATTGCGGCGGCCTCCTCAATCGGGTTCAGGCTTTCGCGCTGAAGATTTTCTACAAGAGCTATCTCCTGAATTTCGGCATCGTCAAACTGCTTTACTATTACCGGCACGGTTTGAAAGCCCGCAAGCCTTGCCGCGCGGAAACGGCGCTCGCCCGCGACTATGGTATATCTGTCCCCATTTTGGTGCACTATTATGGGCTGCACCATGCCGTGCCGTTTCAGGCTTTCCGCAAGCTCGTTAAGCCTTTCTTCATCAAATGTTTTCCTTGGCTGGTCGGCATTTGTATCTATCATATATATGTCCGCCTGCACAACGCCCTCCGGCGGAGTTGCGGTAAAATCGCCAAGCAGCGCGTCCAGCCCGCGCCCAAGCTTCTTCATTGCCATTGCTTATTTCTCCTTTTCCACAAGCTCCCGCGCCAAGGCGTCGTATGCCTTTGCGCCGACGGATTTAGGATCGTATTTATTGATGGGCATGCCGAAGCTCGGCGCCTCGCCAAGCCTCACGGAGCGGGGAATTATGGTATCGTACACCTTATTTTTGAAGAATTTCTTCACCTCAAGCACCACCTGCTCGGAAAGATTGGTGCGCGCATCGAACATGGTAAGCACAACGCCCTCCACCGCAAGCTTGCTGTTAAGATGCGTGCGCACAAGCTTTACGGTGTTCATAAGGTCGCTCAGACCCTCCAGCGCATAATATTCGCACTGTATGGGCGCAAGCAGCGTATCGGCCGCGGTAAGCGCGTTTATGGTGAGAAGCCCCAGCGAGGGCGGGCAGTCTATGAAAATATAGTCATAGTTTTTGCGCACCTTGTCCAGCGCGCGCTTCAATACCGTTTCGCGGGCAAGCGTGTTCACCAGCTCCACCTCCGCACCCGAAAGCTCCTTGCGGGCGCATATCAAATCAAGCCCTTCGGTGGGGGTCTTTACGGTGGCCTCGGCCGCGCTTACGCCATTTATCATAACGTCGTATATGCTGTGCTCCGGTGCGTCCTTATCCACGCCAAGGCCGCTGGTGCAGTTGCCCTGCGGGTCAATATCTATGCACAGCACCCTTTTGCCCAGCGCCGCAACGCATGCGGAAAGATTGACTGTGGTGGTGGTCTTTCCCACCCCGCCCTTCTGGTTTGCAATGGCTATTATCTTGGACATGCTTTTCTAATCTCCCTCAGCTTAGCTTCGTCCGCCTCTATGTGCAGATCCATAAGTATTTCATCGTAATATTCGCCGTCAACGCAGAATCTCCCGCGGTGGCGGCCTATCTCTTCAAAGCCGAAGCGCTTATACAGCGCGATGGCGCGCTCATTGTCCGCATACACGCCAAGTTCAACGTTTTTAAGCGATGCTTCTTTTGCAAGTTCTATAAGCATTTCCATTATCGCGGAGCCCACGCCGATGTGCCAATACTTTTTTCGCACGCTCAGCGCAATTTCCCCCGTGTGCGCCAGCCTGCGGCGCGGATAACAGCCAAGGCTGAATATGCAGGCAAGCTCGCCGTTTATACGGCCGCCGTACACGCCGCCGCGCTCCTGCTTCAAATTCTCCTCCAATATTAGGCGCTCCTCTTCCTCGCTTATGCCAAGGCCGTTTTCATCCATCAGCAGAAAATGCGTTTCCCCGCCGATCGTTTTAAGATATTCCAGTATTTCCGCCGCGTTTTCGCCCCGCGGACGGAATATTTGCAGCACGCTGCCATCGCGCAGCACAACGCTTTTTTCCATTGCCAGACATCTCCGTTTTGCGATATTTCCCTATTATTATATAAGATAATCCCTAATAACACAATGACTCAATGCTGCATTGTTTCACGTGAAACATTATAACACGTTAAATTCCGCAAAAAAAGCGATTATAAAGAGCGGCTTCGGCATAAAAAAAGGCGCCGCGGGGAAAATGGCGGCGCCTGACAACACGGCATGGACGGCCTTGGGGAGGGAATCGAAGGCAAAGCCCATGCCAAAGATTATATCCTGAGTTTACTTCCCGTCCCGTATCCTTACGGCTGCTTTGTTCACGGCGGGGATGAGCGCGGCTATTACGCACAGTATGGTATCCACGCCGATTGTGGTGAAGTTATACATGAACGAATACGCCCACGCGTTGGCGTAGCCCGCCTCCGCAGCGGAATCGGCGAAGAATATCGCCCCGCTGAGCACGCCGCACAGCATGCGGCAGAAGCCGCCAACGCCCGCGCCAAGGGCAAGGCTCTTGGGGAAGAAGCCCGCAAGGCCGAGCACCGTGAAGGAAAGGAAATAATCCAGCACAAACTGAACAGGATGCACAACGTACGCGCCCTGCACCACCTGCAAAAGGCTATACGCAAAGCCCGCCAGCAGGCCGGCCGCGGGGCCGTACATCCACGCGAACACGAATATGGGCAGCATGGAGAACAGCGTTATGCTGCCGCCCATGGGCATTGAGAACAGCTTGATATAGCTGAGTACGAACGCAAGCGCTATGCACAGCGCGCCCTGCACCAGCATACGGGTGGTGATTTTATTGCCCTTTTTCTCAACTGTCGGCGCGGCATTGACGTGCTTTTTATTCAGCACCGCAAGCACCGCTATCAGCGCGATTACCGCCACGATAGCGCCTATGAACATCCAAAGTTCCGTACCCTCAAGCTTTGCAAGCTTTTTAAGCAGTACAAATTCCATTCTTGTTAAAACCTCCGTGTGTTTCTTTTGAAAAAAGAAAAATCTCCGCAATTCTTTGCGGAGAAACCGGACGGCATTTTCGCATGCGCCAAATCTATTCTCTCCGCTTCCCTACGCCGGCATTATCCGTACAGGTTCCAAGGGTATATCTCAGCCTGAAAACAAGCTCCCCCAGCGGGTGATTATTCTCTTTTCGCCGCTATATTAGCACGTTTGTGAAGAAATGTCAATCCGTGCCTTTTGGTGCGCTTTATAAACTCACAGATTAGCCTCCCTCCTTGAGGTTCGGAGTTGAGCGCCGCCTGTGGCGGATGAAGC
>UMCF01080213.1_pt1 | contig 54017 bp, 66 predicted proteins | sample 1964131 | NCBI WGS metagenome assembly UMCF01 (sample SAMEA4835958, study PRJEB28245) | human gut metagenome | biome: gut microbiome; material: fecal sample | place: Denmark | collected 2008
GCTCTCCGATTGATAAATTGATCACGTCGATTCCGGAAGCCTTCATCTGTTTTGCCTTGGCAGAGAGTGCCAAGGTGGCCGAAGGCGTAATATTTTGCGCACGTTGCGATATCTTCATTTGAAAAAACCTCCATCAAATGTTTTGAATTGTTTTGATAATATCACCATTTTTGAAAGCAATGATGTCATAGCACAAATTGCCGTAAGCGTTCAGATAGGTAACTTCCCAAACGGGAGTTTTTCCCTTCATACCCATTCCGACATTCGTAATCTTTTTGACTTCCTGCCGTTTTCTGACTGCTTTTTTGGCTGTTTCAGCAGAGATGCCGTCTTCTTGACCGTAGATGTTGATTTTTTTGCCGTTTTTCGAAACAATGGCGTAAATTTTTTGATTGTCCGCATTCGTTCCGAAAACGGTATAAAAAGTCTTATCTCTGCTATAACGATAAAAAGCATCCTCTTTTTTGAGATGCGCGTATTTTTTCGCCAGGCGCACCGCTTCTTTGTGGGCTTCATTTTCCGGCTGCACTGATTTAAAGAAAATCCCTAAAACAGCAACTATTACCAGCAAAACTCCCATAAAAAGATACAGCTTGCCATGCTGCTTTTTTTGCATTTAATTAAAAACTCCCTTCATGCATCGTGCAGAATCGACTGAAAATAAAACACATGCTTTATTATACCAGTCTTTTCTCGTCAGCGGCACCTAAAACCCAAAATCTTTTTCGGTATCACGAATAATTTCGGGAATGTCTTTCATTTCGACGCGATCAATTCGCAAATCTTTCGGCAACGTGTCGGTAAACTCATGAGCATAACGCTTATTGACGATGCGCGAATCCAACACTGCCAAAATGCCGTGGTCGTCTTTTGTTCTGATCAGCCTTCCAAACCCCTGCCTGAACTTTAAAGCTGCTTCGGGAAGCGAAACGGCCGAAAAAGGATTGTGTCCTTTGGCTTGAACGTTACGATAACGCACCTTGTTGATCAATGAATCAGGAGCCTGAAATGGCAGACGCGTAATTACCAACAGTTCAAGCTTTTCTTCCGGAAGATCGATTCCTTCCCAGAAACTTCCCGCTCCAAGCAAAATGCTTTTTGAAGACGTCAAAACGAACCGTTTCTTCAATTTTTCGGGAGTTCCGTTCACTCCCTGAGCCAAAATCTCTCTTTTTTTATTCAGTCCGCGGATCGAAAGTCCATTGTAAACCGCTTCGATATCCTCCAAAGAATTAAACAGAACCAACGTTTGCAAAGAGGTTTTTTCAATAATGTCTGCTAACGCATCCGTTAAATATGCATGATATTCAGCCTTGCTGAGCATTGACGAAAGATCGGGCGAGTCCGTCGCAAAGACGGCTCTTGCCTGATGAGCATAGTCAAATTCGCTTTGGTATCGTTTTGTCAAAACGTCGTTATCCAGCCTGAGCTGATCCTTCGTATAATCTTCGGTCTTCTTCGTGAATAAAAGCGCCCCGCACATCACGATATGCTTAAAATATCCGTAAACTCTTTCTTCAAGATATTTTCCGGCTTCAAGTCTTGAAAAGCACAGGCGCAAATGCGTTTTAGGATTATTTGGCGAATGTTTCATCCAAACCAGCGTTGTTTCGTCCATTTTTTCGAGTTCGGAAAATTCCAGCAAATGCCACTTCTCCATTGATTCGACAAGCTTTTCGCAATCAATAAACCAATCAGTCAGAAGATTTACGGCCTCGTGATCAAGCGTCCCGGCATCAAGTGCTCTGAAAAAGCGCTGCTTCATTTCCGTCATCTGCCCTAAAAGTTCGGTATACGCCTTGGTCGTCTTCAAAAAAATCGCAAAATTTTCTTTTAAAAGGCCCAAAACTTTATTTGGAGAAAGCAGCGTTTCAACGAATTCTTTTTTTGATCCGCCCTTTGTTCTGACGTATCGTTCCCAAAACTTCTCTCTGATGAACGGCACGGAATGGTCGATTATCTGAATATTGCGCAGAATCGTTCGATATTCGTTTTTCGTCAGAAAATGCTGCCTGATCAGTCCTTCAAACGAAAATGAAATGCGCGACTCCATCGAAACAAGCAGCGTATCTGAATAAATTTTGACCAAGTCAAAATCAAAAACGGACCCGCCCTGTTCCATTGCAACGCTCGGAATGTTTTGGGCCTCATCCAAAATCAGATTGGCCTTTTTCTTGCCGATTTCTTCGGCATGGCGCACCAGATAAGAATGATTGGTAAAGACGAAATCCGCAAATTTGACTCTGACGTCCCTCAGCCTCACAAAATCAAGCCCGTAAAATGCGCTTTTATCGGACAATGACCCGACTCCCGCATGTTTAATCATTTTAAACAACTGAGCTCGATAAGTCGTCAGACGAAGTTCATCCATATCACCGGTCGTCGTTTGCCAAAGCCAGGACAAAATGCGCATCTGAAGCAAACGCGTCTGATTGTTCATCGGAATCTTGAGCGTATGACTGAATTTTTCAAGATCGATATAATGTCCGCTGCCTTTCATGACTTCATACGTGAAATCGAACGGAACGATCTTTTTAAGCAGCGGCACGGATTCCTTGACGATCTGATCCAGCAATGCCGTCGTCGACGTTGAAACCACGGTTGAAGCTCCTTCTTGAGCCTGATATGCGCCCGGCACGAGATACCCGAGCGTCTTGCCCATGCCCGTCGGAGCCTGAACCAAAAGCATCTTTTCATCATCGTTGAAGTGCTCGTAGATATCGTTCATCATTTTTGCCTGTTCTTTTCTCCAGTCGATAACTCCCGAAAAAAGCCGGGACTGCTCAGCCTCAGTTTTCGGAAATTTATCATTAAAGCCCTTTTTGACCTCAAAACGAGGTCGTCTGAGCACGATTCCATCAACTTCGATGTGCTCTTTGTCCAACATTTCATATTGTTTTCGCTTATTTTCATATGCCTGCAAAATGCACTGCTTCGTTTCATAAAGGAGCGCATCAGAGAGCTTGAGCAGACTTTTCAGCAAGGCTTCCGGCATTGAAGCAAGTTTCTTTTGCAACAGGATGAAAAGTTCGGCCGTTACGAAAGCATCGCTGTCCGCATGATGAGGATGCTTGTGCTTGAATCCCAAAAAATGTGCAAGATCTCCCAAACGGTACGAAGCAAGCGTCGGGAACGCGATTTGCGCAAGCTGGACGGTGTCGATTCCTTCAAGGTCAAGTTTCGGAAATCCGATGCGTTCAAATTCGCTGTTCAAAAAACGGTAATCAAGTTCAATATTGTGCGCAACAAAAACCGTGTCGCTTAAAAGCGCATAAATCGTCCCAGCGACTTCATCAAACGTCGGAGCGTTTTTAACGTCCTTATCCGTGATGTTTGTTAAATTCTGTACGTCTTCCGGAATTTTTCTCAGCGGATTGATTAAAGTCGAGAACGTATTGACGATTTTGTTTCCTTCCGTAAAAACGCAGGAAAACTGTATCAAGCGCTCACTGCCGTTCGGATTGGTGCCCGTCATCTCGAGATCGACGACAGCATATGTTTGCAAATTAGACATTTTTTTCACCAATTTCGTTTTAAAATTTGCCGAATCGCCCAAAAATTCCAGGCGATGCTCTGCATTTCGTTTCTGATTGCCTACCTTTAAGTTTACCACATCTTATTGCCTGATTAAACTTCCCTACTTGTAGGCAAAAACAAATACTAGTATAACTATTTTAGTCTACTCTTACTTGCTCAAGCCGCTTTATATGCGCAAAAAAAGGTATCACTTGCTCAACCTTGACCAGTGATACCTTTTTTTGTTGTCCTTTTTGTTGTCCGTATTGTCTACTTCGTTCCGTTGAGCTCTTCAAACCTCTCGTCAATCATTTTACGCAGTTCCAACAGGTCATCCTGACTGGCAAACTCATTGATGAATTTCTTCGCTTGCGAACGATATCGATATATCTTCTGCTTCTCCTTGTTAGCAGCCTTCCATTTTTCGTTCGCACGTTTTTGTGCTTCTGATGTCATCGCTTTTTCAACTCCTCATCAAGACGTCGGTTCTCTCTTTCAGCATCATTATATCTTTTCCTAACTTGATAGTCTTTAAAAAAAGAAATACCTATCGCTATTACTGAAATCACAACTATAAAAACCCAGCTTTTATCCATAATATATGTTATGATGAAGGTGCACCAAACTAAGGGAATCGGCTCCCTCAGTTTGGTTGAACAATTACTTGTTGAGTTCTTGTTCAATTCTTTGATTTTCTAGCTCTAGTTTTCTCGCTTTTGCTCTTTCGATGCGTCGTTTAACTTGTCGGTCGAGCAAGTAGCTGATTACTAGGGCTATTGTAATTGCCTTCGCCATATCTTTCCTCCTTCCTACATTATTTATTATACCTCCTAACCTATACAAAATCAACCTTTTCCTTCAAAAATTCCTACTTTTTTATATAAAAAAATATCCCCCGTGCCGAACGGGGGATTACGAAGCTATTGTATGTTATTTTTCATCTATATTATACCGCATAAATTGTCAGTATACCAAACGCTGACCGATATAGATCCTGTTAGGGTTGCCTATACGGTTAACCTGTACCAGATGACCGACCGACACTCCCAGTCTAGCAGAGATACCACTTAGCGTGTCCCCACGTCTGACAGTGTAGGCTCGTTGAGCATATCCATTCACAGTTACCTTTAGCCGTTGCCCTGGATAGACCCAGTTAGGATTACTCAAACCGTTCAATGCTTGTAAGTTTTGCCATGTTGTTCCATACCTATAAGCAATTCCACCTAAAGTATCGCCATATCTAACAGTATAATAGCTTGAGTTGTTAGATTGAACTGGAGCTGTTGCTTGCAGAATTTCAACATCAGACTTGTTGATCCATGACATAACGCCGTCTAACAATACTTTATTGCCAGATACTTGAATTACTTTATAAGAATTTCCCTTGATGAAACTTGGGATATATTGGCCTGTAGTCCAACGGCTAGCAGAATAATTTACCTTAACAGTATATCCTACTGAGATATCACGCTTAGGCGTATTGTCAGCCTTAATGCCAGCATCTACTGCTGGGGTGTGTGTTTCGGGCTTCTCTGGATTGCCGTTCTTATAACCACTATCAGTAATACCCGTCAAGTCAACGTTTCCGTCGAGCCCGCCGGCACGATAGCAGCTAGTGAATTGCCACTGTGCCACGCCGTCCATGCTCGGGAAGTACGCATAGTCCGGTGTAGTGGTGACACTGTAGTCCTTGTACGCGGCAATCCACAACGAGTTGGGAAACTCAGCTAAAATCCGCTTGTAGTCAACGTGTAACAGCGTGTACGGCTTGTACGAATAATAAATCGGAGTATACCCGGATTGTTTGATACGTCGCATACCATAGATGATGGCATCCGTATTTGCGGATTGATCGCAAGAAGCACCATCTTCATAATCCAGTGCTACGATTGAGTTTTTAGGCGTCTGAATCCGTGGTAAAAAATAATCCATGCACTGCTTAGCTTTGAAGATGTCAGAGCCGACCTGATACCAGATATACGTGTGCATCCTTAGTCCCTGCGCGATGCCGGTAGCGACCTGAGATTGGTAGGTGGCCTGCGTGTAGATGCCGCCTGAGTTTATGCCGCCGATTTGCGAGATAGCAAATTCATCACTGGCTTGGCCTTTAACGGCCGTATACCCTTGATACCGTGATAGATCCGTCCCCTGCGCTCTGCTTGCCTGTACGTTTTGACTGCCTAAAAAAAGCCCCGCAACTGCGAGACTTGCAACAACAAACTTATTGATTTTTACCATCAGAAGATTCGCCACCTTTCGGAACCGATACAACGCCAAGAATCGTTAGAATAGTCAGTACTGTATTGATACAGTCCTGTGCTGATGCAATTTTTCCCGTCAAATCCAGTCCCATAATCTGAGCCAGTTGCTGTACTAACAACAGAATCGCAGAAACGAGCGCAACCAACACCGTCTTGTTAAGCGTACCATCTGCGTTGTACAATGCTTTCTTAATTTTATCAACCATTTTTTGATTCCTCCTTAAGCGCATGGATTTCAGTTTCATGCTCAACCAATTTGAGATCATGACGTCTCAGATCGTCATTAATCTTGTCAATTTCAACTTCTTGCTTGTGGAAATTGGAATTCAGCGTCTTTAAATTGTCGTTAAGCTCATTTAGCGACATTCTAAGCGGCGACAATACGTCTGACATGCCCTTTTTAAGCAGCTTGCTCAACGCAGTCGTAACAACCCCTATTAGGGTAGCTAAACTGAGAATTTCCCCCCAGCTTAACCCCCATAATCCATGAATCAAACTATCACCTCAATCTTATTATCCTACCCACCCACCCGTAAATTTATTTATTCTTGTGTAGATTTATCCACTTCATCAAACAACACACATTCTTGTTCGTGCCAGGTAATGGTTCACCTCTACTTCACAAAGTTCTTAGAAAATTTTCAATGAATGTTGACTCGAACTCGTGAGCCTTGACGTTCGGATGTTGATTTTGGTCTGTGACTTTAAAAAGATTCAAGCGTTGTTGTTTAACGGCTTCAGGAACATTTCGGAAAGTGCGGTGCATTAAAGGCACTTTGTCATCATAGTTAAGGTCTAGATATGGTATCCCCCACTTTTTGGCAATTTGAAGTGTCGCCTGTGGGTAATCCTCACTATCACAACCGTTTGAAACGATAATCCCGATTTTGACATCGGGGTAATTTGCATACAATTTACCAATCAAAGAATTGTAAGCGCCCATAAAAGTTGTTTCGTCTGTAGAATCGATATCACCGATTGGCACATTTTGGTGTGAGTCGTTAATCCCGATATAAATTGTAATTATGTCTACGTTACTTGGAATTTGGCTAAATTCACGCTCGACAACATTTGAGCTAGCTGAGCCGACTTTTGCCAGTGTGTAACCGTTCTGGGCTAGGTTAACCACATTAAACTTGGGGTTTCGGTTTTTGATGAAAAAAGGATAAACTTTGTTTAAACCCCATGAGGCGCCTTTTTGGAAGGTGAAACCGTCTGACAATCCTGTGAAATCACCGTGGGTAAAACTGTCACCTAAAGCAACCCACGTTTTTCCTGTAAAATCACCTTCATCGTCTGGATTGATATATAGGGATGGAGGCTGGTTTGTGTAGCCGATACTTTGGAAAATTGCAAATTTGGCGTCTGATGGAACTGTCACGGTTTTTTGTCCGAAAGTGTCGGTGTTAAGAACATCACATCTAAGTAAATTTAAGGATAAATCAAACCATGCGACACCAACAGAAGCGCTTCTAGACCCACCATGATAATCGATAGTTTCACCTGGTGTGACTCGTCTTAGATTAGTTGAGATGGACGTATAAGAGCTGTCAGTTCGTGTGAGGCTTCCGTTCAAATAACCTTTATTATAAATCAACCGATCTTTTTGGTTTATATCTGGATTTTCGATTACTTCGTTTCCGTTAATTTTTAAGATAGGCTGTGAAATCAACCCGCTATAAGATTTTCCTGTGCTTTGAAATCTTACATACTCTGCAGGCTCTGGCGTTGTGATTACATGATTTTCAACGGTTCCGGATAAGTTTGTTTTACCAACAACAGTTTCTTTATCGTTGGCATAGAAAATAGCCGCTGGATATCCGGTTGCGTGGCCTGTGTACAGATGGGTTTCACCACTCGAAGTTTCGATAAAATCAGTTACAACTGAGTTGTAATCACTCAAGTCAACCTGACCGATTGTATCCAAAACGGCGTTTTTTAGCACAAAACCAGTGAATTTTTTTTGGATGTTAAACCTAGGGTTAAACTCTAGCGATACAGCTAGCTTTGGTACTTCAGTTAAATTAGAACCCAAACTTTGAACTCTAGCTTGTGTAGCGTTGAAAGGAGCAACAAATTTGTGGCTTGTTGGAAGTTCGTCGTTTGCGATAGAGTACGACACTACCCCGCCACTTTTATCTCTCCACTCCACAGCAAAAGAATTGCCTCGGCTGACTCCATAGTAGTTTAAAATAACCCCAGGATACACATTGAAAAAATTAGAGATTTTGCTAATCCGAGTGTCTTCGTCTAGCAAAGAACCAGTCTTTGAGTGATAACCGTGAATTTCTTCATACTCAACCAATCCAGTTCCGTTGAGCAAAACCGCAGCAGAATCGTCAATTCCTGCAGCTTGATAACTCCCACCGTCAACCCACGAATTATTTTGCCAAAAGTATTTGTGACCATCGTTCACGGTCAGCATCACACCGTCAGCGCCGTTAGGGTAAGTTGATTGAAGCGCTGAAAGATTAGCAAAAACTTTTGTCGGTGTTGCGGCAACACTTCCGATATTTTGCCCTTTAATTGCGCTGTCAAGCTTGTCTGCAAGCTGTGCGATAGGTTCACGCACGTCCTTTCCATTTTGTTTCGTACGAATTGCGTTTGCCAATTCTGTAGATGTATGATTATCGCCCGTAAAAGGCGTATCATCTCTATAATCGACTGTCATTCTATCCCTCCTTAAACAAAAATCTGATTGTAACTGTAGCTGCAGTCCAGGATGGCACCATTGTACTTGTCCGTGTACTGCCATGCGTCAGCTATTGCCGGCTTGGACGATGCCCCCCAGCTGGCGACCCACTTGTATTTGGCATGACTGTCAAAACGACTACTGAACCATGACGCACTCGAATAGTCGCATGTATTCGTATAGCCGGCATCGGTCAGCACCTTGTAAAAGGCATCCACCTCAGCAGTCAACGCGGCCTTGTCTTTAGTAAGCGACCCATCTTCGACGTCACACGAAACCACTGCGCTGGTCGGTATTCCCTTAGCTTTTAGTTTGCTCAAGAACCACTGCGCTTCAGCTTGCGCATCAGAAACGGATACGGCCAAGAAATAGTGAAATGCACCGATAAACTTCATTTTAGCCGTAATCCCACGGCTCTTTTGCTCATCGAATAGCGGATTGAGATATGCACTGCCTGTGGCAGACCCTTCCGTCAGCTTGATCATCAGGCCTTTGACACCTGACTGATACAAGTTGTCATACCATGACTGAGCCTGACTGCCGTTGTTCGATGACAAATCAATAAATTTGCTACCAGACGTCCAAGCCGGGGTATTGCCACCGCTGTTTTCAAGCTGTTTGACTCGTTCAGACAGTTTGGCATAATCGCTTGACATCTTGCTGTAATTGTCGGACAATTGTTGATTCTGCTTGGACAGATCAGAAATTTCCTTGTTGATCTTTGATTGACGCATTATCAATCTGTTGATCAGCGCCTTCTGCGCGTCGGTTTCTGACCGTTTCTGCAATCGATACGTATCCAAATCAATCGGATTATCGCTCAGCGTTAACGTTGAATTTGCCACGTCCAACAAATCAAGCGACATAGCAACGATTCTCTCCGTTGCATAAAGTCCCTCTAGTTGATTTACAATGCTGACATAACTCCCGCATTCAATCATACCGATAGTTTCTTTCAGGAAAGACAAATCGATATAACCGGCTTGAAGCTGATATTTAATCGCCTTTTGAGCATTAAGAAAAGCCCTGCCTTTTGCAAGCAGAGCCTGTGGCGTTGTTACGTCTTCCCACGTTTCGGTCTTGACGTGTATGCCAAACTTATCTATCAGTGCCTCATCACGCAGATAGTCACTGCCGTTGTTGACGCTTGCGATTGTTAAGTGCGGACTTGAAACGTCGGTACTGCCGTCATTATTCTGACGTTCCTGAGTTGCGCCGAGCGGCTTAAGAACGGTAACAATCTCACTTGGATCAACAGTTCGTGAACTTGACACCATGTTATGTGCAAGCTCGATCCTCTGCGGGCAATCGGAGGAGATTTCCGGCTCGTAGTCAAGCATTAGCTTGCCGTCCGCATTCCTGATCCTCATTTCTCCACCCAAGCGACTGATGAGCTTGTCTTGTATATTATCATACGTATCTTTGGTGTCATCAGCATATCGATACACGTTATCCGTTGAATTTGTCACCGTGACCGTTCCGAGCGTTATCTGCTTGTAGGACTCGACCTGCTTATTGTGCTCGGTTATGAGAGACTGCAGAAAGTCCTTTGGCGTCGTGTTATGGAACTCCCTCCACGGTTGTACGCTGTCGTGCAGGAACCCTTCCAAGCCCTCACACGTAGCTTGCTTTCCAACCGTACCCGAACTATCCATGCTATCCGTATACGTTAAAACTCGACCTTCGAAAAGAGTCATATTCTTGTCCGGACGAGTTATTTTTACAAAGCACGTATAGGGCTCAATTTCCGTATACAAAGCATGTGTCGGGTCAATCGTGAAGGTGAACGTGTCATAAGATGAGGTGCTTTTCGATAGCACCGCAGAAACAAGCCTGTAGTTTGGGAAGATGTCCGAGTTGAGCACCTTCTCTTCACCATTCCAACCGTTTCTGATCGTAATGCGAAATCCCTTTGTCATAGCCATTCCTCCGTCCAGTCGAACCTGACGTGACCGGTTCCCTCCAGATTGACCGTGTTCTCACCCGGCATCAGCTCCAGATAAGGGTTGACATTGTCTCCGGCTTTAAGCGCAAAGACATGGTCATTGACTGATGCGGACATGGCAGAAGAACAATTTATTGTAAGTTTGGCACAATTCTGCCCTGTATTTATCAACAGAATGCTTTTATGACCGTTAACCGTTACTTCCAAGTTAGAGGCTGCATCAAGATTAAAGTAGAACGTGTCCCAGACGTCATCGTAGCAGCGCTTCAGGCGATATGCGTAGCACTGAAAAACAATCGTAACTTTGCAAAAGTCCCATTCTTCTTCGATTGTCGGTGCCGTTTGCACTTCTGCGAGAAACGCATAACCCGGCATCGCATCGTCCTTGAGCAGAATCTTGCCGGTAGGTTTCATCAGCCAGTTCATCAGCTCGGTTAGCTTTAGATTTAAGGTAGACAAATCAGAACGTCCATAAGGTAGTTTGCATGGAAAAGTTACCGTCCTCTCATCATACGTATTGAGTCCATAGAGATTGCTTAGGTCAATGTAGCCTGTTCGATATGGTAGCTGCAACTGTGATTTTCGCTTGGCAGGTAGAGTAACCGATTTAGTATCCAATACACGCAACTCAAACTCGCTTGAATGCCGACCATTGAATTCAAATCCGTATGGCCTAGATTCTTGAGTCAATCGACATCCCCCTTTCCATCATCGTATTCCTTCTGTTACGTTCAACGGCGCCATATCGTTCATAGCTTTTTGAAAAGCTTGAACCATCAATGAAAACTTTTTTCTGCATAATATCATCAAGTTTTGAACCTATGCTCTTAAGTTGAGATGTATAGTCAATGTTATCATTATCCGTCAACGTTAATGCCTGTGATTGTTGCCCTGTTACTGAGGGTACCGCTATACCATAACCATTAACAGAACTGAATCTAGTCTGATCAACCATTTTAGCCAACCTCGCAGACGGGCTGTTAGGAGCGACAGAAGCTCGTTGGGCTATCGCATTCAGTAGTAGATTATCTGCATTGTCGCGCCTCGAATTGATCACAAACTCGTCTCCATCTTCTGCGATCCAAGCTAATTGCTTGTTATAGACATGACCACCGTTAGCGTAACCATGACCGTGTCCGATGACAGCAAGCATATCTGATCCATAACGAGCTTTAGCATAGTGGATCGCCGCTAACATGTTATCGTAACCGTTAAAAATATTGCCATGACCAGGAAACTTATAAGCATTGAAAGTTGCTGAAATAGTTTGTAATAACCCTTTAGCCAAGTCACCAGTCAACGTATTAATATCGACATATCCACCTTGTACCGCTTTAGGGTTCCCCCCGGATTCACTTTGAATTTGACGCAACCAAGCCTGTACGTAAGCAGCTGATGTTGGTAAACCGTTAGCGGCTAACGCCTTTTTAACATAAGGTTCCCAACGTTGGGTGCCTTCTCCCGGCGGATTAGAGCCACCAGACTCATCAAACTTCTTTTTGAATCCTTCGAGTGTCTTTCTGAACCAGTCAACAGCTTGTTTAGGTACATATTCGCCAGCACCTTCACCGATGTCATGCCAGACAGCTTCGGCGTTATTCTTGCTCTTTTTGAAAATCCTCATCAAGATACTTGATGGATCTTTTAGAGCATCTTCTAGTTGATCTATCTTATCAGCTAACCAATCACCGATATCACCTGTAACGTCGCCGACAAAATTTGCCGCTTTGTCTAACCAATCACCGAATCCGTTTTTATATTGCGGTAGTCCTAGCAACATAGCTGTTTGTTTAGCTGGCATGACTGCGTCGCCGGCTTCAAGATGAGTAAGAACGTTGCGTTCTTGCGGTAATTCAACCGAACCATTACGCCTGAAAATAGCTTCTCGATATGTTGGACTTTCCTCATCATTGACTAATGCTAGTGTTGATTTTGAAATACGTCCGCCATTTTTCAAACGTGGAATAAGGTCAATGGTCTGTTTTTTACCACCGAAGGAATGAACAACTCTATTAATACCTTTGATACCACCATTAACAAAGTCAATAATGCCATTAAACCCAGCTTTAGCAGCGTCTTTCATGCCGTCCCAAATCCCACTAAAGAATTTTGCAACCCCGTTCCAAATTCCTCTCCAAGCACTATCAATACTCTTAGCAACTCCGATAATAATATCTTTTAAACCGTTGATTGCTCCCGATCCAGTAGACTTGATACCATTCCAAATATCGCTAAATAGGTTTTTAATGCCCTTCCAAACACCGGACCAGTTGCCTTTGATTGCATTAGTTACAATCTTGATAACGTCTGCTATCACATCTAAGGCGTTTTTTACGATTGACTTCATTATCTCCCAAACTCCATGCAAGACGCCCTTGATCAAATTCCACGCGCCTTTCCAAAGGCCACTGATGATACTCATCGTTCCAGAGATAACGCCTTTGATAACTCCCATTCCTAATTTAACGATCGGTTCCATGATTTTCCAAATCGCTTGAACGACCGTTTTGATTGTATTCCAAGCTCTATTCCAAGCCTTTTGAATGATAGCCATTTCTAGCTCAATCACCGCACGAATAACTTTCATTCCGGACTTAACAATCGGTTCAATCTCTTTCCAGACTTTCTTAACGATCTTTGTAACTTTGCTGAATAGATCCGAAATGTGTTTCCAAGCATCTTTAGCAAATGACACAACTACTTTAGCAATTTTGTTTACTCCATCATGGAATGTTTTAGAATGCTTGTACGCTTGATAAAAGGCCACTCCGACCGCAACTATAGCGGTAGCGATCAACACATACGGATTAACGGCCATCACTAAATTAAAAGCTTTTTGAACACCGGAAGCGATTTTTGTCACATTGGATAATGTCTTTATTGCCGAACTAACGCCCGCCACTGCTTTTTGAGCTGTTTTGAAAGTGATCAGAGCTGTAACAATAGTACCGATTGCGACCCCTACAGCTCTTAAAGCTTTTTCGTGTTTAGTCACTGATGAGGTACTTTTGCCTAGCTTGCTCATGCCGGGAACCAGTTTGTTAACTTTTTCCATTACCCAGTCAAAAGCTTTTATGCTACCAGATATGGCATCTTTCACTGTATCAAAAGCTGCTTTACCGACAACACCAACTATTTTAAATACATTAGAGAACACCGCGCCAACGTTATCGATAACTTTTTTATTTTTCTCGATCGTCTTTGTGACCTTCCCAAATGCCTCCTGAACTGAGCCACTAAAACCGTTAATAGGCCCGGTGATACGATCCTTACCAAAAGCGTCTATGACATTCTTCATGCCGTCAGTGACTGCCGCTTTTAAGTTACCAATCGCACCTTGAAAAGTCTTAGTTGACTCAGCAGCCTTTTTAGCTCCGTCTGTCTGTCCAAGCTTCATCAAAGCGTCGCTAAACTCCTCCGCCGTGATTTGGCCGTTAGCCATAGCATCACGGAAATTGCCAGTGTATGCGCCGGCGTCTTTCATTGCTTTTTGTAGTACACCGGAAGCACCCGGAATAGCGTCAGCAAGTTGATTCCAGTTTTCAGTAGTCAGTTTGCCAGCACCAGCAGTTTGAGTAAGCATCATTGCAACCGATTTGAATGTTTCAGCGTTACCACCAGCTTGGGCGTTCAAATTCCCGGCGGCTTCTGTTAGCCCCATGTAGTTCTTAACACCGTTAGCGGCTAACTGAGCGGTCGTATTAGAAATGTCGTCAAGGTCATAGACCGTCTTGTTAGCATAGTCCATGACTTGATCAGAGGCCTTTTTGATCTCAGCTTCACCAAAGCCACCAAGTTTCATTGTTGATCTAAATTTGTCCATCGCATCTGAAGCATTCGCCCCTTCAACGGCAACATTTTTTAGACCATCAACAAGAATAGACACACCGCTTAGCGCAGCACCACCAAGAAATGATCCAGCTACAATAGTTTTTAAGCGCGTAAAGCCATTTTTAGTATTTTCGGATTCTTTCTTAATAGTCCTTAACTTATCGCTTGCGTTGTCGTTTAATTGAACTTCAGTCAAGACCTTTTTAGGTAGCTTGTTTAACAACGTTTCATAATCGATCACTTCGCCCTTTTGCGCTTGAGCCAAGATCTCCGTTCGAGTTTTTTTAGGGACCCGTTTCAAAAGGTTCGTAAAATCGTCTATGCCTGCCTTTTTAGCGTCAGCATCTAACTTTACCTTTTGATCTTTAGGAATCTTACGAAGGCTAGTGATGATCTTTTGTGTACCTTTCTGCGCCTCGCTATCATCAACTTTAGGTGTGATCGTGGCTGTTGGCTTTTTGAGTTCTGCATCAACATCTTTTTTGACGTTTTTTGCCTCGCTTACAACTTTATCAGCTGATTTTTTGAATTCGTCATCCATCTTGTCGCCAGTATTTTCACCGATTGCTGACAAAATTTTATTGATCTGATCTCTATCTGATTCTAATTGTTGCATTTTGACATCAAAATCAATAACAACACTTGCATCTGCTGCCATTCACTAGCCCCCTTTCTTTACTTGACCTTGCATAGCTTTGAACATTGCAGATAACGCTGATGTCTGTGCTACGTGCTCTTGCTTGACTTCTTCTTTTTGCGGCTCGTCTAGCGCATAGTAACTTTTAGCTTCTGTCAATTGCTGACGCATCTTACTATCATCAACTTCGCTTAGATCACGCTGTCTAATGGAAATGATACGTTGCATGTACGAATTTTCACTTAATCCATCAAATAAAGCTTTGAACTCTCGCCAATGCATTTTCCCACGTTGTTTGAGTAGGTTGATTTTATACTCACGCATGAAACTAGCAAAAATAGCTTCTGCGTCTTGAACGTAATCAAAATACTTAATTGGCGCTAGTCCAAACGGGTTACTATTTGGCATATTATTGCCATAAGGATCTGCCGTTATTTCTTCATTCACAGCTTTAAATATTAGCTCATAAAACTCTGGATCGTTAGGTAGATCTTGCTCATCCAAAAAGAGAGTGATAGCATACTCCACCTTTTCCTCTTTTGACAGATCGTCATCTGACGAAAGCTGTAGATATTGAAGAACTGTATCGAAAGCTAAGTCTAGGTGGTAGCTCTTACCATTGAAGATCACTTCATTTAACGGATCTTGCGTTAAACTTAGCATGCCACATCACCTCTAGTGGTTTTTCTTATATTTAGCTCGACGCTCAGCTCGGTTTTTAGCTTTAGTTTCACACACAGCATCATTTGCAGCTTTATTCAATAAGGCAACTAAAGCGATCAAAGCTTGAGTAGACTCGTTGTAGTGCTTGTACAAGCGTTCACCCTCGCCTTCACCTAACAACTGATCTAAGGCGTCAATGACGACTACTTTGCCCTTATCGAAAGCTGTCATCAACTGTTCTTTTTGTTCAGCGTATTCTTTCTTGGCAAATTGCTCTAATTTAGCATCGCCATCAAAGTCTTTTGTTGCTTCTGCCACCTTGAGTTGCATATCGGCAACAAGCTTGGCAAATTTATCGTTAAAGATAAGCTCGTATTCTTTACCACCGATTTGGACTGTCTTTTTGTTATCGACTGTTAATTGTTGATCTAAATTAAGTACTGACATAATTAAATTACCCTTTCTTTTTTCGTCTCACATTTCTCGTCTCTGTTTCTATGTTTTTTAGCCTTGGTTCTTTGGTGTAACTGTCGCTGTGTATGTGCCATCTTCTACGGGTTGATCGCTCATTGTCAGCTTGCCATCAATTGCAACCGGTGCACCGTTGAACACGATCGTCACTTGGAACGTTTGGCTAGCATTAGCATTACCCCCCGTTGGAACAATGTTTGACAATGTGACCTCTGCCAAGATAGCTTCACCATTATCAATCCAAAGTGCACGAGTATGCAGAGCATTACCGATCGCAAATTGTTTAGTTGCAACATAATCTTGCGCAGCATCACCAATGTGACGTTTACCAGTAACCGCTAATTGATAACGTTTAGAAGTAATTTCAGTAGACCCAAAACCGTTACCTGCATAGTCAGCATCGGATTGCGAAGTTTCATTGGCACTTGGAGTGATCTGCGTAATATCTAACGCTAACCACGCCCATTTGCCGGTAGTGACATCATTTAGATCTGTTGAATCTGTCGTATCAAGATATAATTTATTAACAACGTTGAGCGCTGCCCCCTTAGTTGTTAATTCTGTACCCACAATGGGCTTTGTATTTTTTGCCATCTATATGGCCTCCTATCGTTTTGTGTATACAAAAACAGCGATGTCTAACTCATACATCACCGTCCCTGCTGTATCTTCTAGTAATTCACTCGGCGCACTAGAAACTTCTAAATTATTAAATCTGAAGCTACCATTTCCACTTAATAGCTCATCCAAGCCATTCAAATAGTTACTGATAGCAAAGAGCTTTTCCTTAGCCTCTCGTGCGCTTTTAGTTTTGATCGTAATCGCATAATTGTACTGCCAAAGCTGATTGCCTGAATAGTCAGCCTCAACAACGTGGGATCCTTGCACAGGTACTAAGCCAATATCGCTATCAGGCGATAAATAAGCTACTTTAAGTTTTAGCCCTGTACCTTTCATGATCGACTTTGCTAACGACTCCTGAAGATCAAGATCCATTCCACTGAGCCCCCTTCACAAAAGCTTCTTTGACTAAGACCATGTCATGCTTATTGCCTTTCAAACGTAGATCCCAACGTCTTGAAGTCCCCGGAGTCGTGTAATTATGTACACGATGCCCCGGAGCACGACCAACAAAACCGTAGAACTGGGCTCTGGCGTACACAGCATTATAGTTTATGCTAGTCCCGTCACTGTTTACAAATGACATGCTCCGCAAATTTGTTGAAGCATCGGTATGAAGCATAGGTACGTATTTTTCCATAGCTTGATGTGCATCATTAGCCGCCGCTTTACGACCACGAACTAAGCTGGAATGACTGAACTTTCTATCTAAGCCGTCACTACTAACATTGACTTTAACGCTCACTTAATTCACCCCTAAACAACTTGTAGTTTGTATTGATAAAGCTCGTCACTGAATGGATCTCTTGACTCGCTGATGTTTGTCAACGTGTATTCAATACCGTTGTACTCGACCTTTGAGCCAAGATGATCCTTTGTCAGTTTAATAAATGGTGTCGTGATCCCAGCATATAGCATAACAGTTGCATTTGATACGATCTGACGATTGTTGTTGGATCCTTCGTAGACAGTACGAGCGTGGACCACACAATTATCTAACTTAATCTCGTCAAAATCAGTAGACTCACCGTAAATATCGTCAGGATCTTCAACTTTAAGCTTAAGGATAATGTTTTGATTGCACATATTTTTTGGTGGCTTTAACATATGTCCACACCCCCAAAAAGCAAGCCTGTTTGAAGAAGGTAATCTAAAGCAATATTATAGATCCCGCCAGTGCTACTATCTTTGAATGTTCCGTCAGTTGTAACAGTAGTTCCATCAATAGACACACTCTTAACAGCTTTTTGTGCCATTTCATACTCTGTCGAAGCACCGACGTCATTTGTGTAATCAATCTGTGCAACTAAAGCCATTTTAAACATCTTTACCCGCCACTCATCTTGATCAGTGCTGATGTCATTTCTAACATAAAACATCTGTGTCGCAGTGTTCAAAAGTTGAACTGCATCATGCTCCAACTTGGTGTATATAACTTCATCAGTCAGCCTACCACCAAGCTCTTGATATTCTGAAAAGCTTAGCATTCAGCTCACGACCTTTCCTAATGTCCTGTACCAGGAACTGCAGCTCCTGGGCCAGCAGTTGTAACTTCTGCGCCTGGAACTAATGCAGGATCTAACTCAGCTTTGTATGCAACAACGCCGATCGTACGTGGATCAATGCCATCAACAATTTCCCAGGTGCTAGACTTGCCAAACTCTTCCATCGTCGGGAATGTGCTCTTAGTTGGTGCAAATGATGGTTTAACTGACGTGCCAGCAACGTGAATCGTTCCTACACGTTTTTGAACAATCGTATCTGTCCCACCATTTTTGATCGGATCATACTTAGTTTCAGTACTTGCCAAAACGCTAGAATAACGAACTGCTCCTGGAGCAAAGATATAAGACGTTGTTGTTGGCTTTTGCTTGTTAGTCAGATCAACTGGGATATCGTCATCAAGTACGATCCGCAAACCATTATATGCTTCAAAAGGCATAGCGCCATTTTGAGGTTGAATAGTTTCGATAAGCCCTTGCAGCTTCATCATTGAGTAAGTAGCAGAGTTAACGGCAATTGCTCCAAATGAAGTATCTTGAAGATCGCCCATCAAACCAATGGCTGCAATAAAACCTTTGGCACTGAAAGCTGCGTCTGTTGGCGTCTTAGAAGTTGCATCATAGAATTTGCTGTTTTTAACCTTCGTTACGCCCATAACACCATCCAAAACCGCTAATAGCATTTTCTCATCAGCGCGAGTCCAGAAGCTTGCAAAGCGATTACCGATCGTTGTTTGGATAGGGGCCCCGGAGATCATTTGAGATAATGAAGTGTAACCAAAGGCTTTACTTTGATAAAATTTCAAACCTAGTTGTTTACCTGATGTAAGTTGATCTACAGGGATGTCGTCAGTGTCGGTCCAGTTGTCTGGATCACCAGATAGATCGTTGATAAAAGGTACTGTGATCTTTGTACCTGCTTCCAACAAATGTGGTCCAAGATCCGGATCTGGTGTCAAAATACCACTTTGCACAAAGCGGTTGGTTTTAAGTGCCGTATTTAATACATAATTCCCAAAAACTTCAGGAATGATCATGTCTGATAAATGTGTTTCCATAATTTAAAATTCCGCCTTTCTATTTATTGTTATTGCCGAACAAACTTTGCCATTGCGAAGGATCTTTTCGATATAGATCAGTCTGTTCGTCTAATGACATATTCTTAGGATCCTTAGCCACGTTAGAACTAGGATTACCACCAGCAAACAGGTTGACAGGGCCCTTTTTCTCTAGTTCTATTTGCTTTGGTGTAAACAAATAGGCATCCGTCTTTTGAAGTTCTTCTAACTGTTCGGCAATTCCGAATAGCTGACCATCTTCATCAACAGACACCTTGTCTAAATCCAACAGAGCAAGAACCGCTTTGGTATTTTTAGCCCCTGCATCTTTCAAAGCATTGGTGATTGCAAAATCTTTAGCTTGCTTCGTGATCTTACTTTGATAATCTTTGGCAGTTTGCTCATTTTCTTTTCGCAACTTATCAATTTCTTGAGCTAACTCTTGATTATCACCAACAGTCTTCTCAAGTTTCTTTAGTTGTTTGTCACGATCACCGATTTGATTTTGCAAATCCGCTACCTGTTCTTCTGCTTGTGCAAGTTTTCCCTTGATCTCATTTGTCGACTTACCATGTTGAGTCAAAACGGCTTGCACTTGATCGTCGCTAAGTCCTAAATTTTGTAAAAATTCGCGTTGCATTTTGCGATACCTCCTAACGTATTTATTTTACGTGGAACGCTCCACGCTGATCTGATCGCATAAAAAATAAGCCTTTTTACGACTTGCTTAGGTCAAATATTAGAGTTTCATGTCGTTGATGTTCCGTCCAAGTTTTTCAACTAGCTTCATATAACGAAAAAGCACCGATTTCTCGATGCCTTGCTTATTATTTTTCAGTTATTTTTTAGCCCCAACCATCATAAGCGTATTCTGGGTAAATGCCACGCTCAATAGCTCCAACAATGAATCTATACGTTGCTGTTTCAAAATGCGTTGTCATTTCATCAGCGTAATCTAGGGCGTATTTCTTATTTTCTTTGTTCACGGTCATATTTCCTATGTTTTCTTTAGCGTCAGTGTTATACATGCGATAAGTTACGGTATCGTCATTATTGGAAACCAAGTACATTTCGACCATCATAAAAAATCATCCCTTTCTGATAAACATTTCGTAATTGTATAGTTTATTAGTTCTATTGTGAGCCTCTCCATAGGTCAAAATATAGATACCAAGTTTCCTTGTCATCTAGCATAACTATCACTTTTAGCCATTATCCACCTCGGATATTTCCTTTATTTCATGCTCTGTTAAGGTTAAATAATCATCACCGTATTGTTCTGTGCCAATAAGATCAATTTCATAACAATTATCGTCTGAATCCCCTGGAATAGTTACTGCCCTAACAAAACCATTATAACGTATCCCATCAACATCCATAACATCTACCTGTTTTCCCCAATATCTAGTTAGATCCATAGTTGTCACTCCTTAGGCTTGTACGGAACTATATGAGTTCTTTTCTTAGAATGATGGATTTTGATCCAATTTGTCTCTTCACCCGAATTATAATCTATCCCAATGATATGGTCAACATAGACTACTTCTTTATTTCCAAAACCATTTTTAGTTCTGTTTAATTTACCCTTACCAGCATATTTGTCCATCAATGCCTGCGGATCTTCATTATCATACAAATAGCTCTTACCTTCTACTCTAGTGGACTCAATATGCGGTGCTTGTTTTTCTGGATTGATTTTCTTACCCCACTGACCGCTCTTTAGCATTGTCTCTACATAAAGCTGTGACTGTGTTTTGTTTGTTTTATCAATTTTAGTTACAGTTTGAACTATTTGTTCCCGGTCATACTGCCGTGTCAAGAAGTCGTTATTCTTCACTAGATCACGTAATTTAGCTTGATACCCTCTAATGGCTTGACTGAACTTTCTCTCGCTTGCTACGTCATTTTGGCGTCTGGCAAGATCTAAGTCGTACTTTAGACGTCTGATATTGCGCTCATAGTACCGTTGTTTTTGTTGGATCTTTTGTTTTTCGACCGCTTCTTTAGGATCGTATTGCTTTTGGAAATTATGCGACACGCCTTTGATATACGGATATAATTTGTGTCCGCAATTTATTCCAAAGCATCCACTTGGTTTACCATAACCGTAATCATAAATGCTGGGATATTCAGGATCGCATCTGGGGCTTTCTTTTGGGACAATATTGACTATCTTTCCTTGAATAGGGGCACAAGCTGGCCTTGATGCCGGATGACTAGACATAGTCGCTAGTACGCTATCAAAATCTTTCATGCTTTGAATGCGCAGATCATTATAAGTTCTAGCTGCAGTAGTACGGATTACAGTACGAGTATAACCTTCTAAGCTCCAATTGTGCCCTGCTTTGTCTACCAAATTAGTTTTGATGCCATTATCACGCCATTTATAGATATTGTCCTTTAAAGCTCTGTCAGGAGTTTTAAGACCTGTTTGGACTTCTAAGACCGTTTGGTTGATAATATCTTGATAAGCTCTCACAGCCCCGTTTTTTGAATAGTTAGTGGATAACAGCGATTGATTGACATTGTTATTGATATCTCTAAACGTTTGAGCAGCATAACTGCTGATAATGCTATTGACTTCTGGACTGATTGGCTTATTTTGTTTCAATGCATCAGATAGTTCAGCGTTGATGTCCTTTGCGACTTCTAACCCATCATCTTTGATCAAATCATAGATATAGCTTTCGGACTTGCCAGAAGTGTTTGAAACTATTTTGATAGTGTCTTTGGTCAGTGCTCCAATCTTTGATAAAGCACGCAAGCGCCACTCTAGAATACTATCGGGATCATCCTGATTTATCAATTCAGGTCTCGTCGTCTTAAAACTGTCTATCAGCAAATAAAAGATCTTTTGCTGTAGTTTAACGTAATAATCAGCTATCTTGTCCGCTTTCGCCAACATCTGTTCTATTTCCATCGTCAGCACCTCCGAACAAGCCTACTTCACCACTTGGTGCAGGCTCACTACTTGCTTTTTCTTCTTCAAGTTGTTGTACCCATTCATCAGCCGTGGCTTCATCTAAGCTGTAATTACGCATCAAAAATTGTTTAATCGGTAATGCGCTTGCTTGTAATGCTTGTAGGTCGTTTTTAAGTTGTGCGTCTTGATCAATAAACACTCCATCGTTAAAGTCGATGTTAATGTTGACCTTTTGCACATCACCAGTCCAACGTGCTTTGCCATCGCTAAAGAGTTCGCCGCATTGAGCAAGTTCTAAAATAGCATCAACTAGCTGTGCGATCGTTTTTTCGACCATAGTCAAATAACTTGATCTAGTCTGATACGTCATTGAGTTGTTTGAAACTACTTCTGTTGCGGTTTGTATACCGCTAGCACTTTGAGTAAACGTTCCTTGTGAAAGTCCGATCTCATTTTCAAACTCATGTAGGAAAAATTCCATTGTGCTTGAATACTGATCGACGCGTATTGCTACCGACATATCGTGAAAGCCGATATCGCCATCATCACCGTACATAGCTTGGTAAACTGTCTCGTCTGGATCAAACATCGGCGGGTGAGTATCATTGTCCCTACGTCTTGAATTGGCGTTAGGTCGTTTAAGCCATGACTTAGGTACTACCATACGTCTTTTGCCAGATCTAACTTCCCAAATAAACTCATCGTGGGTACGATTGATCGCATCGACTGTTGATCTTGCGTTGTCGATCAACCCTAAACCCAGCGGACTTTCTAACCTCTTGTTGTTAGCTCCTGGAGTCTTGAAGAAAGCAAATAAAGGTTTAACTAAGCCTGTTAAAGTCGCCGTTTCTTGCATATCAGCATATTCTTCAATTGAACTTAACGGGACTTGCACCCCAACACTATCAGCGCTATCCGAACGGTAAAGCTCATTGGTGATCACATAGTTATTACCTTGCCATTCATGAAATTCAAGAAGCGTGTAGTACACATTTTTGTCATCTTCTACAACAGTAGTTTTGCTTGCGATCGCAGCTTCTTTAACCTCATTTGTGTTTACATGCAATGGATAAAATTGGTCAGCGGTGATCCAAGCAAGTTTTATCTTGTCATTTTGTACATAAGGTCTGATAGCTCCACTGCCTAAAGCGATCCATTTTTCAAGGTATTCTTCAAAGGTTAGATAGAACTCATTATCTAAAAAGACGCTTTCAAGCAATTCGTTTGCTTTCTCATCATCCCCGATTTCTACTTTGCATCTCTCGTTGAAGATAATCGATGCCAACCTTCTTGCAGCTAACTTGGTTACATTGACAGACTCATATTTGCGCATGCGTTTGTCTCCGTAACTATTAATAAATTCGATAGGTCTAAAGTCATCAGAATAGTACTTTTTAGCTACGTTTATTCTCGTATATTCGCCTGGATCCATTGCAATCCGTCTATCATCAGTGACTAATGTCAAACTTTTTATCATGCCCAGACTTGCACCGCCTTTCCTGAACCAATTCTTTAACGTTGAAAGCACACTCACGTCATCGCCTCCTTTACCACTTCAAGCCAAAGTCGCGTTCGTTATCTAAGCAAAGATACATAAACTGATCGCAAGTATGATCTTTTTCCTTAATTACCTTAGGATCATCGCCGTTTAATGTTTTTTCATCCCAACGATAGTCACGATGTTCAGACAAAAATACCTGATTGTCGTCAATATCAAGTACAAAAATACGACCTTGTGCAAGAATGTCCTGCACCCGGTCGATCATCTCAACTTTTTTCTTTTTAGCCACTTTATGCCAATGGATGCCAAACATCGAATAGTACTGGTTATCTAATGCTCCGTCTGCGCTATCTGCCGTCATATTAACCGGATCCATATCGTATTTATCGCATGTTCTTTCAACAAACGCATGCACATCTTGTGCCAGTTCCGTTGGCGGTTTTTTATTAACTTTTCCTGCTGGGCTGTAATAATAAGTATCCAACACATATAGATTTCCGTTTACCGATAGTCCATAAGCGCCACAGGTAGTTGCAGATACATCATGACCAATATCCATCGAAAAATAAAGATCGCTTAAATAATCATTATCAGGTATCTCATCCACTCGGTTAAACAACTCGAAGTTATAAACATTAGTGCCTAATCCTACAACTTCTCCAAGATATAGCCAACGATAATAATCTGGATCATTAACCTTGTACTTCTCAATCAATTTAAGTTGTTCATCATTTGTGAATCCCCACTCATCATCTAGATAAGTTGACTTGTCTACAAAGTAATCTTCATCACGTTCACATTTTTTGACCCACTCATTAATCCAATCATATGGATTCTTAGGCGGATTGTAAGAGAAGAAAACCTTAACTTGATTCGTAAATACTGGTTTCTGACGTATGAACGTCGGTATCGATTGATCAAATACTGTCTGCCCTTTGAAATTTGCAGCTTCTTCAAACCAAACAGCAACCACGTTCCCGACCACGTTCGACTTTAGTTTCATCGGATCATCTGCGCCATAGAAATAAAACGTGCTTCCAGTACGCCTATGCACGATCCTAAGTGGACTAGTATAGAATTTATACTCATCGTAAAGACTAAGCATATCCAATGCCCACTTAATTTGACTATAGACTGAATCTCTCAAATAGCTGGCATTCTCTCGCACACAAATTACAGATACATTTTTTCCTAATTGAGTCCAATGCTTAACCATGGCTACCAACTTTAAACTAATAACAGATGATTTAAATGATCCGCGTCCCCCTTTAGCAACAACATATGGCTTTGAAGTGCGCCAAAGGCGATAGAAATGAGGATTAATCAGTTTAGACATCTTAATTGTTTGCCCCATCTGCTTCGCCTCCAATATCATCTATCAGTGTTGTTTTATCTTCTGCATTATTATCACCAAGCAACTCTTTAGCTTTCCATTCAGCAATATCGGCTTCCGCCTTAATCTTGCGCAACTGTTCAGCAAGGGCGGGATCGTTTCCTGCTAACGGGTATCGTTTCATAATTTCCTTGGCAACGGTAATCCGCTCTTTTAGCTGCGGTTTGCGTTCGACAACTTCAGCACCGTCAAGACCGGCTACAACCACCTCTTCCGTTTCATCCCCACGCAACACCCTCGCATAGAATTCCATTACCTCGCGTGCAGTGGCTATCTTCTTAGATTCAATTTCGGACATTTTGGCATCAATGTAGGATTTTATTCCAACATTTTCCAACAATTTAGATGATTGTGCCTTTGCATAGTTATCAGAATAACCTGCCTTTATTGCAGCCTGATAGGCATTACCATCTTTTAAATACTCGTCTGCAAAAACTCTTTGTTTAGCAGTTAGACCTCTGCTCACATAACACCACCACACCTTCTTTCTGATATTAAAAAAGACAAGGTTTCCCTTGCCCTATCCGTAACTATTCAACACTACTATGTTAGCACCTCATGCGTCTAGTATGTGTCCAGTGTTTGTCTCGCAATCGTCTAGCAATCGTCTAATTTTTATACACGTGCAGATCCGGACAACCCTGCTGCAATTCCAAACAGTCGGCGAACTCGTTGTATGCCTTGTCTCGCAGCTTATAGTACGTTGCGCGTTCACAGTACATAGTCTCAATTATTTGCCAGTTCTCCATGCCTGCAACATATCGTTCTTTGAGGATGTGGGATGACGTCTGGGAACAATGCGCAAGCGCTCGTGATACCCCATCGATGATTGCTTTGGCAGCAACGTACTTGACCATCTTCTCTTCGCTGTGATTGCCCCCGCCTCGATTAACCGGCATGTCGGAAATAACCGGTGATGCCAAGCTTGCCGGACTTGCATTCGCGATTCTGAGAATGCGTGGCAGCTTCTTGTCCAGGAACTCCTTCACATTCCTTGCGGTTGCTTTGTAGTCAATGTTGTCAATTTCAATCAGTAAATCGTCCACAACGCCACTCCCTTTTTGATATAATTAGATTGCCATATCATTTTAGAGAGTCGGCTTTAAGGACCGGCTTTTTTTATTAGATTCTGATTCGTGCCATCTGGTCAAGACCCCGAGAATTAATCTCTTCAAACGTCCACGTACCAGACTTATCGTGAGGGATGCCATTCTCAATTCTGGTCATCAACTGTCCGTTCTCGCCTTTGACATACCACATTCGCCTGGTATCAGTAACTCTCACGGCATACCGTCGCTCGCTGCCTTAACTTTTTCGCCTTATTTCCCAGTCACCGTGTACAAAAGTTCTCCCGTTTTTTGTCCGTTCTGACAAAGCGCAGTGGGGCAATCCAAAAGCGTGCTCAGTGGCTGACAGGGTTTTGAATTCCACTTGCTCGCCTGTTGAGCGATTGACGCATAACACTTTGACATCAAGCCTTCGGACATTGGGATGCATTTTGTAATAAAGCTCCCTCAAACCGTACTTTCCGCTGATCTTCCCGACCGCGGCCGAAGATAGTCCTGTTGCCATCGCCATTTCTACGTAGGTGTACCCGTTTTCTATCATGTTTCTGAGCGTTGCAGATCCTGGGTTCTTTCCTCTTTTACTCTTCTTGTTGGCTTTTGAACTTGATCGTTTTCGCTCTTCCAAAAGAATCTGCACTGCTTCGTCATCGGCGTAATCTTCTATATGATCGAACGCTTGCATGCCGTAACACTTTTCGATCCAATTTACCGCCTCCACAAATCTCATTCGAGCTCACCCCACTTTACATTTAAGAATTTTCCAAACTTATCAGTTTTAGGGACTTCCAAAATATCAGAAAATGCCAAAAAATTGTCGCTGTCATTTTTGACGTAAAACGCCCGCTTAGCCTTTCTGTCCAAAGAATCGCATTGGATAATAACCGCATTTATACCCCGAATAGCTGCATTGAACAACAGAAAAGGAATCGCTCTATCTGATAGCTCTTCGAGATGATACCAATAAGTCCGCGGACTGTAAGTAAAGATGCTTGATGTTAAGATATCGTCAGCCATGGTGCTTTTTATTTTGCCTGTAAATGCTGGGTCTTCTTTGACGTTATAGGCCCAACGAGCTATCATCATGCCTCCAGTGCCTGCCGCCATCTCGTAATAATCCGTCTGCCTTGGTTCAGAAGTGATTGCGTTTGCCAGTCTTGCAACCGAGTTAGGCGTAAAGTCTTGTTTCTTCGACTTCCGCTCTGCTTGTTCAGTTTCAAAGTATTCATGGAACCAGTCATAATCAAGATTAGTATCAATTTTTAGAAAATTTCCAAACAGCTCTTCGCGTTCTTCTTTCTTAAGCAGAATTTCCATCAGCCTTTCAGGTGCCTTGAATGCATCGTCAATCCCTAGTAAATCGTTTACGGTTTTGACATCAAATTTAACCATCATCTCACCCCCTCATAAACTCGCAATTTTCTGTGCTATTTCTTTGTTATCTCGTGCTCTTTCCGTTTCCAGTCGGTGAATATACACCGCTCTTGTGACAGAATCATCTGCATGCCCCAAACGTTCCGCAACCGCCATGCTGCTGATCCCTTGCGACGCCAAATAAGTTGCGTGCTCGTGCCTCAGCCCGTGTAGCGTAATTTCAGGCACTCCCGCTTTTCGGCAAGCTCGCTTAAGTTTGTTGTTGAGCGTCGAGTTGAATTGAAAACCTTTAAGTCTGTAAAAAATGCTTTCATCCGGATCAGCGCCCTTCGCGTTTTTCCACAACATATACAAAACCGCATCATCTACAACGATCGTTCTAACCGAGTGCTTGTTTTTGGTTGGTACAAAAGACCTCGTTCCTTCCCGATGTTTTTTATAGTCAAGGGTTTTGTTGATAGTGACTGTCTTTTTGTCAAAGTCGACATCGTCAAGCGTGATGCCTAGTGCCTCAGCAAATCTCAGCCCAGTTTTCAACAATATCAGAAAAAAGTTCGCCTCAGATGTATTCTCGTGTTTAAGCTCTTTGACCAATTTTTGCATGTCTTCGATTTCCATAAATTTTGGCTTTTTGACGCCCGGAGGCTTTCCCCTTGGGATTTTAGCGTCAAAAGTAACGTCACGCTTTAATAGCCCGTCTGCGTTGTATGCTCGTTTAAGCGCCCACGACAATTGATGATGGAAGTCAATAACCGTTGCTTTTTCTCTCGTTTCCGCGTACTTGTTCAAAACTTGCTGGTAGTCGTCTGCCGTCATTTTCTCCAAAGACAAGCCCGGCCAATTATCGGCCACAAATCGGCAGTTGGACAGATATTTGCCATATGTCTGTTCGCGGACCTGGTCCTTTTTGTACGTTTCGATTTCCTTTAAAAAGTAATCCACAAGCAGCATTCAATCACCCCACTCCTACTTATTATCTGAACCTCCCGGTTGCGATAATATGCTTCCTACGCCCTAGATTCCATTCCTTAATCCAGTATTTGACTCGACCGACGGTCATTCCTAATTCCGCACCTATGGTGGCATCGGTGGCTCCGTGATTAATCAAGGATTTCAGCTCATCTTTCTTCTGTTCAACTAACTTGCGATAGGGATCTGATTTGATGAGATTGTACATGCCATGCACAAGCCAGTATCTTTCTGACAACCCATACTTCCTGACAGTCTTGCTTGCCGCTTGGGGAGTGGAGCCGATTGCCTCTCCAATCTCGGCATAAGTCATTCCCTTATCAACCATTTTCTCGATTTTTTCGCGTGGCGGACGTGCACGGCGCAAGTCTGCACCAGTTTTATTCGCATGTATATCGTCCTTTTTCTTCCTGACCTTCCGAACCATTTCAACAGCCTTGCAAAGATCCGGATCATTAATTGCATTCAAGTTGTCAAATGCACTCCAGCCATATCTTTCCACAATCATCGTAACCGCTTTTCCAAACTTCAATCCCATCGTCTCACCTCACCAACCAGTTGCATATCAGAAACATCAGCATGCACCAAACAAGAAACACCAAAGACAACAGACACCCGTACTTATTCATGTCATTCATTACCGTTCCTCCAGTTGGTCCAGGAACCCCTGCATGCGCTCAAGATTGGTGTTGATCCAGAGCTTTGTGTCGGCGGTTATCTGACTAGAATTCTCGTATTCCTTCACTGCCTGTTCAACCCAGCTTTCCAGATGGCCAAGGCAGCTGGCCTCACGTGCAACTGGATTGTCAAATCCGTAGTTTGTCTTGTGATTTCTGCAATAATCCTTCAATATCTTTTTCAAAAGTACATCTCCTTTGTAATTTTCCACCTGTCAACAGGCTCAAATTTCAATTTTTATTATTTTTTCAAAACTCAGAACGAGTTTCTCTCTTTTTTCGAATTCAGAGTGGTAAATGCAAATTGTACCGCATATCGTATCAATTGCTTTCCTCATTTCTGCATCACTCCCAAGGGGCGCGCGCCAATGCGTTAGCTTTGACGCGCGCCCTTCAGGCTAGCCCTACTTGCTATTTATCAGCAAATAGATTAAAATGAGAATCAAAATGATTTGTTCCAAGGTTGTCACCTCCTTTAGCATCGCAAAATCACAGCTTGCTGTGATAAGATGCGTTAAAAGGAGGTGGCAACCTTTTTTGGTTCTCAGCAAAAGGGGCTAGCCTGAAAAAGTTATTGGGGGATGCTTCTATTCATCTTCCGTTTCCTGTACACAATCAATCCGCTTGGCATTGACATATCCTCTACGTTCAATCGTGCGCCCGCTAATCAGTTTAATTTCGTCAAACGGGATGAGCGCTGCATTCTCAAAAGCCTTTTGATCATTTGAGTGCAAGTACAGGACTTCAACCCCGTCATAATTGTCGCTTATGTCGTCGTAAATCATCAGCGGGTCGTCCGCCAGTAGTTCAATTCTCCACTTTGTCATTTATTCAAACCTCTCTTCCACATCCGTAGTCTCTTGTGATGCGCATCTAAGCGCCTCCTTCTCTGCTTCTTCAGCAGTTTCAGCTTTGACCAACTTGTTTGTGATGACCTTGCCGATTTTAATCGTCACTAAGTAGTTTTTCATCTTCTCCCCTCCTTTCAATGCGCCGGCAGAGGACTCGAACCTCCTCATCATGAGATGGACCGTTTCCGGCACACTTGAGCCTGATTATCCGTATGTTACAACTATTTCCTAAAGGAGTTCGCCTGGTAACGGCTAGCCAACCGATCATCGACTCAAGAACAATCAGTTGACTATGCACGCGTTACGCTTTGAGCGCTGACCATGACGTCCGCGTGCTATCTATGACCCGATTTGCGCTACACTTCAGGTTTTCAATTGTGAGTATCCAAACCCGTCAATGCTTGCGTTCTCAAAGTCAAATGTGAGACTAATATCTTTTTTTCGCCCCGGAGCATATAGGGGCGATGGACCCTGCAGGGCTCGAACCTGCGACCGGACGGTTATGAGCCGTCTGCTCTGCCGACTGAGCTAAGGGTCCGTGCCCATGGCAAATACAGTGTTTGTTTTGCCATGGTGTGATTATCTGATAATGTCCTGCCAGTCATAATCGATATTGCCCATCGGCACCGGCTTGACTTTTTTCGTGGTGCCCAGAATGGCGACATTGAAGTAGTTCTTACGCATGACAACGACCTCAACAGGAATTCCGTACTTTCTCGCAAACAGAGAAAACTTTATTTTAGACTTTTGGTCTATGGCGTACTCTGTATAACCATTCTTGACGTCATATACATGCTTGATTGAGCCGTTCTTGTCATACACCACGAAATCGCTCTTATATACCGTCTGACGAAGCTTGACTAATTCCAGGGGGAATGTCTCAAGCAACGTAAATCGTTCCTGTGTGGTAAACTGGTAGCCGCTCGGCTTAAGATAAAGCTGATAGAAGCTTGCTTCCTTCATCGAATCAAATTTAAGACCGTCGATGACAACCTTTTTTCCAAAGTGTGAAGCCGCATGCGTTCTTCTGTACATAACAATCTCCTATCCGTAAAGTTGATTCTTGAGAGCTTCGATATCCGACAAGGTTTCGCTCATGTCAATGCCTGCGTTCTGCTTGTTCGCCAAGTCATCGAAGTTCTCCATCGTTTTCTGTTTTTCTGGTTTAGCGTGTTTTGATTTAGCAGCTCTGTTGTTTTTGTGCTCTGCCTCTAGCGCTTCGACATCTGATAAACTTTGCGGTCGCTTATCCTCCCAGGTTCGCAGAACGGCGCATGCGTATTTCCAGTTGCGCACGTTATTGCTCAAGGCTATCTGCATCGCCTTGATGATGATAAGATCAGGCTCCTTTGATTGTTGCTGCCATTCGTTATACGTCTGTCGCATATCGTCGCACAGGAAGCTGCTCATCATGCCGAAATTCTCTTGGTAAAATTCAACAATCTTTCCGAAGCCGTCGTCGTCGATTGATTCTTCTTCCGGCTGATCCACTATGTTAACTAAATTAGTATCAACGACTGCGTCTTCAGTATTTACTCTTTCAGTATTTAATTCTTTAGTACTTACTTCTTTAGTATTTAATTGTGCTCGTTTTACTAGGTCTAGAAATTCTAGGCCTTGAAATTCTACCCCTTGTTTTTCTAGGCCTTGTTTTCCTCCCCCTTGTTTTTCTCCTGTTTGATTTCTGGGCGATTCATAAATATCATAAACATACTCAATTCGGCCACTGGAAGTAGTACCAGGCATAAGTTTTGTAACAACAACATACCCCTGTTCCTTCAGTTCTGACAGAGCACCCCTGACAGTCGGCTCTTTGTCCTTGCAGATAGCGACCAATCCTTTTATTGAGTAGTCCCAATTATCTGGAAGAGACAGCATTTTAGACAGTAAACCTATTGCCCTTAGAGACAAGTTTTTGTCTCTAAGATGATGATTACTCATCACCGTATAATTTTTGCTTTTGTTAACTCTGAAATATGCCATGACTATCTCTCCTTCCTTTCCGATTCGGGCATTCCACCCGTCCGGTGTCATACGGCCACTGCCCAAACTTCCTTACTCAACTTCAATATCCGCAGCACTTGTGAACGCCGTGATTTGCTTCGTCGCCCTGCAGTACTCGCAATGACCGCACCGCTCCGGTTCAGCTCTGCCGGCAATCAGGTCAGCGATATGATCCTGATGTTCCTTGACGTCTTCCAAAGCCTCCTTGAGATACTCCTGATCCTGTTCGGAATTGAAACTGAAAGCGTCATGGTCGCATGGTGTCTGCTTTGACACCGCGAAGATGAATGGCTGGCACTCAACGCCAAACGTCTGCTTGATGAGCTCGGTGTATATCGCCATCTGAAGGTAATATCCGTATGCCTTGATGAACGGCACCTTGCGACGCTCATCCTTGTCCCAGAACCCCTTGTGAATGTCTGCCGTGGTCTTGATGTCGCAGAAGTACTGCTTGTCAAGATTGAGACTGTCGATTTTACCCTTCCACTGATGGCCGAAAATATCTCCAGTCACAATCACTTCCTTTTCGCCGACACTGTACAGGTTATTGAACACCTGATCAGCCTCCAGACACTTAATCATGTTGTCGCCGACTTTGTACGGAGCACGAAGCGCACCGCTCTTGGTCATCATTGCGTCCTTGTTTTTCTCGATAAATTCAGAGTGACTGGCCTCGCTCTCAAAGTAGCTGTGCACGTAGTTCCCTACGAGCAGAGCGGTAGGATCCATGACGGGCATGTACTCTCCGTTCAGTTTCGCCAGGGCAAAGGCCTCGCATTTTCGGAAGTCCTTGTAGAGCGACGTACTCATGTAGTCAAAGCTTGTCGCGTTATCGTAGTAGTTTTCCGCTGTAAGTTCCATTTTTCATTCTCCTTTTGAGTATTCTTCTGCCGGATTGAACAAATCTACCGGGCGCGGTTCGCGTTGGAATTCTTCCGTTTCCTGTTGCTGAATGTGTTCCGGATCCATCGCCTGTGCAATCAGGGCGTCAGCCTTGTTCTTGGCCTTGCTGTTTTCGGTCGCCTGCACCTGCTTCTTTGTCTGCTGCATCTGCATTTGTCCGTCGTCATCTTCCGTGTAGAGCGCCCCGAGAGTTTCCGGGAACGCTTCACGCAGGGCATTCACGATGGCCGTCTTTCGGATCATCGTTGCCGGCATGGTCTTCCAGGTTGACTGACCTTTGGAAAATTCACTGAGCGAAATCTCCACCCTGACGGGAATATCCCTGTCTTTGCGGTACACCTCACACCAACCGCCGACAAGCTGATCAAAGTCCGGTACTGTAAAGGCACCGTTGCGGAACTCAACCCCGTTGTTATTCACAACAATTACGCCCGCTTTAAGGCCGTTGTACTGAGGATGAGACTCAGCACGTTTCATGAAGGCCTCTTTCGACGTGATAAGCTGTGCGGGCTTATCTCCGAATTTGACAATGAAGGCCTCATTCAGGAACGGATTAAGATGCTGAAACTTACACAGGTTAAGGAACATCGCAATTTCCTGTCCGGTAACTTCTTTGGAATTGCCGCGGACAAGATAGTCCCTCACGATGCTTGGAGAAAGTGTCACGTCATCGCCGTTTGCCTTGAATGTAATGCTTCGTGTTTGTTGCTTCTGTAATTGATTCATTTCTATTCCTCCTCTAACATTTTTCCCTTAGATTCGTCCTCAAGGACCTTTACGATAAACTTCAAAGCCTGGATCATCGTTTCAAGCTCACAGTCACCCCCGAGGGCAACTTCAACCCCACATTCATCCCCGCATTCATCAGACACGTAATAGTTGTACCGATCGCTATAACTGTGGATCTCCATATCCGTGCCTGCTTCATTTTGAATGCGAAAATAGGTGCGACCACCATGGCCGGTATCACCGCCACGATAGCCAGTAGTCCCGGCTTCAACCTCTAGAATGTTGCAGCTTTCAATTTCTCTACTGTAGGTCGTGATTTTAGTTCCATCTTCTAATGTTCTTGAATTCTTTTTTATTTTGTACATGTGTTTCTCCTCCTAAAATGGCGTTGGTGTTTCATCTTTGAGTGCTTTTTTAAAAGCGTTTAGCCGACTCTCAAAATCTTTTACGTTTTCTAAATATTGGAACGCTTTTCTAGTATTTGTTTGAATGGTTTTTTTCACAGCGTCGCTTTCGAGAAATTCCACAAGATCTCTGTTGGTCATTAAGTATTTTTCTTTCGCCCATCTTTCCTCCTTTTCCTTGCTTGTGTTGCATAGCTGGTCAAAGTCATAGATTAAGTACGGCTCTAGAAGAAGGTTGGCACTTTCTGTCAAACGTGCATTGGCGCAATCGTCATTGATGTCTTGCGCACGAGTTTCAATCGCAAGTTTGTCATCCTCGCCGAGTTCTTTGCATAATTTTTCAAACAAAGGGTAGGCGTAAAAATTGCCGCTCGTTAAAATGGTGCCCATTCCATGATCGCCGCCTGTACCACACCCTTTTCTAATCCTGTCGGTTGCGATAAGCCAACCAACTGTGTCAATCAACAACTTCTTACTGATTTTAATTTTTTTACTCATTTTTCTCCTCCTAAATTCGTGTTATAATACAGATGTTTCCTTTTGTCGGGATAACATCTTTTTTACCGCCTCCTCCAAGGCGGCTTTTTTAATATCCGAGCTTGTCTAGCTCGTTTAACACGTTCCATAATTTTTGCCTTGCCGGGTCCCATTTCCGCCAGTCTTTATAAGCCAGCTCATCCAAGGCCCAAATCAAACTATTAGGTTCCTTGGCTTTCTTAAAGAAAGCCTTCACGATTTGCTCCGGTTCTTTAGGCTGTTCGACCAGCTTGGCAGCTCCCGTTCTAGGGTTAATCATCAAGCAGGCATCTTTCTTGTATTCCATTTACTCACCCCCTTACGATGGCGTCTTTTTCGCCATCTAACTCTTCTAAAAAAACGGCAATGCAGGCAACCCTTTCAGGCGCCCAGTTTTCCGTGATGTCTCCGACAGTCCAGTATGCCAGGACGTCTTTACGTTCTTTTCTGATTTCAGATAAATTTTTCATTTTTTCTCCTCCTCGATTCGCTCGATTTTATACACCAAATTAGTATTGATGGCCATATCAGGTGTAGCGCCTTTGTGGCTATCATCAATCCAAATGCCAACAAAGCCTTCGTCAATTTCGATATCATAAACGTCTAAAATGGTAAGCCGACTTTCGAGAGGATAATGCTCCTCATTGAGTTCTTTGTACGTAATTCTGAATTTTTTCATTTCTTCGCCTCCAATTGTTTGTTTTTGATTTCCATCAGAATGCGATGGTTGTGTTGCGTTAATCTCAACGCGATTAGCAATTCCTTTTCATTCATTCTTTTTCCTCCATTCTTCTTCTAAAACATCTAATAGTTCTACCACCGAAGGAATTATCTCCGGTTTCAGTTCATCAAAGATTTTTTGTGCAGCTTCCTCTCTTCCCCTCTTTTTATATTCAAAAATCACGTAAGCCAGTGACATTAAACCGATGAGGCTCTTTGAGTTGTCTCCGGCTCGTTCATCGATTCTACTTAATATGGTTCTAAAATCGATTACCCTACAATCAGAAAGCATCGCCATAGCCTTTAGTGCAGCAAGTTCTGCAACCGACACCGGGACCATTGTTTCTTTTTCTATCTCCTCGTTCATCTTTTATCTCCTCCAGTCAATATCGTTGAAGTGGTCTTCCATCCACTTCTGTGCTCTTTTCCTCCGGATCAAGTAGGTTCCACCTACCTCGCCCGGGTAGTACACCCACCCGCACTCGGGATTGTTGACGATCCCAATCTGGTTGCGGAAGGGGTACAGGATATGCTCACGCACCCAGTCGCGGCCTCTTCCACCGCAGCACTCGCGGCAGAAGTCCTTGATGCCCCAGACCTTGCCGTCCGGAGTATCAGTCGGTTGCTGAGATTCGAGGACCTCATCAACTTTGGCTGCAATCATTTTTTCGAGCAGTTCGTCCATTTCTCCGTTCCTCCTTTTAAATGCAATGATTTCAACTAGATAAACCTTGCACAAATTTGTTCACGAAATACACTTGCCCTTTGCCTGTAACCTTAGGCGTCTTGGTAATCGTTACATGACCATCGCTATGAGTAATGGCGTTCTCCTTGATCTTGAACAGTCCCAGTTCCATCGCCCGCTGAGTCGGCATGTTATAGCTGGTGCCTTTTTTGCTGATGAGATAACCGTTATCTCTCAGCCATCTGAACATTCTGTTCTGCCCCATCGATACTCCATTCTGATGCAGAATCTTGGCCAGCTCGCCAACAAGAATCGGTGTGTCGCTTGTTGACACTGCATCAGCAAACAGCGCCTTAGGCTTCATCTGCTCAATTTGAATATCCTTCCGCTTAAGTTGTTCAGCGGCTTGTTGAAGCAAATCAGCAAGCGAACCTTTATCTGTGACAATTGCCGCCGCTTTCGCATCCGTCATGTATGCGCCGTGTTTGCGGATTGTCGGCAAAACTTCGCTCGTTACCCAGTGCTTAAACTCTTTAGCTTTTGGTAATTTGCTTGACAAGATCAAGCTATAAAGACCCGACTCATTGATAATTGTGGTTTGTTGTGTTCCTCCAAGGGTGTAACATTTCGTTACCCCCTTATCTTCACTGTCTACATGATCAGCGATAGCCTTGCGACTGTTTGAGTACCCTAGCACTTCTGCTACATCTTTTCCGACAAAATAAGGTTCCCCTTCGATTGTCAAGGCTCTGATTTGTCGGCCTTCAAAACTAAAATTCTTTAATTCATTCATTTAAAACATCCTTTCTAGGAAAGCTTAAAATCAGAGATGATTTTTAATATCACCCTATTCACTTTCGGCAAATCCGTGCTTCAATTCATTCGATACGGTTAAACCGTGTTATGTTTAAAAAATTAATATCGGCATAGCCGATATTATAAAGCCTCTGAATTCTATCGATTTCAACAACATTTGGAAAAGACAATCCTCTTTCCCATTTGCTCAAGGTTCCAGGATTAACCCCAAGCTCTTTTGCAGCGTCTTTTTGGGTCATCCCCTTGGCAACGCGAAGAACCCGCAATGTAGGCCGATTATCAATTGTCACTTGCTATTCTCCTTCCTAGAATAATTTAAGTGCCAAATCAATTAGATTCAGCAATGCTATACCTATCAGCAATCCTAAGGTAATTTTATCTTTTGTCTCTCTTTTCATGTTGAATAAGTGGTCCTATCAAGGTATACTAAAGCCTGGGGGATTTCTCCCCTGACTTTAGTATTTTTTAGAAGAACCAAGAATGAATCTTGTCAATCAATTCTAGAATGAATGTTAGGACGGTTATTCGAAACATCCATTCTTTCTGACAATTTTCTTTCTTTTGGTTCTTTTTTTCTGTCCTTTTCAAGAACCGTATCCTCCTTTCTAGGTTGTTAAGGTCTCAATCAACCTTACAAATATAGTTTAACACGGTTTAACCGTGTTGTAAATGCTAAAACCGTGTTTTTTTTACTTTTTTCGTGTTTTTTTGCCTAAAACACGCTTATAATGGTATTAAGAAATAAATAAGGTGGCGAAAAAACATGAGTGCAAGTAAAAAAGTGATGGCTGCTAATATCCAATCCGAACTGGACAAGCGGGGGCTTAATGCTAAAGATTTTGCCGCTACTTTAGGGTTCAAATATTCAACAGTTTTGGACTGGTTACATGCTAAGACATATCCAAGAATCGACAAAATAGACAAGATGGCTGAATACTTTGGGATTGATAAATCAGATCTAGTAGAGTCTAGAAAAAATAAGGATAAAAAGCCCTCCAATGTCGAGCTGTCCGATGATGACGTAATTATGACATGGCGAGGGAAGCCGTTGTCTGATGAAGACAGAGAGCTAATTAGACGGATCATGAACGGAAAATAGTGAAGTGTTGAGGTGATTAAATTTTGGATACAAATGAATTGACTCAATGGTTGCTTAATTTTGCATTCAGCCATGGAATCGGATATACGCTGACTGGAGAGCTGCCACCTAATGTTCCTTCATGCGCAATTCCCGCCAGACAGGCAATAATTATCAATACCAACTACGAAAAAAAGGAACACATCCCTTTTATCATTGCACATGAAATAGGTCATGTTCTCAATGGTGATTCTGGCATGTGCTACTACTCAACGTATTCTGCCAGGAGCAAGTATGAAGCAGCAGCCAACAGGTTTGCAATCGGCTTGATCAGACGCTATGCAGAATCTAAAGGCGACAGCTCTTGCAGCTACATAAAGTTTGCCGAGACTTGGTGCATCCCTTCTGACCTATACGAGAACGTCAAGGAAGAATTCAACAGATATTGAGAAAAAACAGGGAGATGACTGTAATGGCAAGTGACGGAAAAGTTATTAGTTTTATTAACATGAAAGGTGGCGTGGGTAAAACAACATTAAGCATGGGCATTGCCGATTATCTGGCTGAGCAAAATAAAAAAACCTTATTTATTGATATCGATCCCCAATTTAATGGTACTCAGGGTTTGCTCGATTACTACAAAAGGGAAGAAACTATTAGTATTATTTCTGAAAAAGAAAAAATAAGTAAAAATGAAGCAATGAATAACATTGAAACCTATGAATATAATTATTATACTGAAAAGATAAAGAATAGTCACAAAACTATTTATAGACTATTTACCCCACAGGTAGAATTAAATGAGGAATACAGCTCCCCTAACAATATCATTACTAATTTGACTGATAACCTAGATATTGTTTGTGGAGATTTGAATTTAGTGCTTGCTAATAAAAATAGCAATTATGAACTCATGCATAGAATTAAAAACTTTATTGAAGATGAAAAAATAAAGGAAAAGTATGATTACATAATCATAGACTGCCCTCCTACCCTAACTATATACACAGATAGCGCTTTATGCGCATCGGATTATTATGTTATTCCAAATAGAATAGATCGATATTCTATTACCGGTATTGACTCACTACAAAATTCAGTTAAGAACTTAATAAAAAGTAATCGCCTGTCTTTGCGTTGCTTAGGGATTGTTTACACAATGGTACCTACAGACGTTGGTAAAAAACAATCTCGTATTCAAAGTAGTTTTGAATCAAAAAAGTCAGTTAATGAACTTGATATTTTCTCTGCTAAACAACATATAGACAATAACGTTCAATTTGGAAAAACAGGTGGAACATTACCAACCAAATATAAAAATTCCAGGGAAGACATCATTGCAATTGTAAAAGAATTAATAAGTCGCATAAACGAAAAGACATCAGATTGAAGAGGTGCTAGCAATGGATGAATTATATATTTATAGAAATGAATTAAAAAATAAAATTATCCCTAAATATAAGATTATCGGTATCTCTAGTGAATTGATTCTCTCAAAAGAGTTATTTAAAAATAATATTGACTTAGTTTCATTTATAGAAGTAGTTTTTTCTACTTCTTTCAGGCCTTACGTTATAAGAAGTAGAACCTTGTTATTAGCAAGAATATCCAGATTAATAAATGATTATTCTGACGAGCAACTTTTTAACGTTAAAACAAAATTATATAGCTACATTGGAAAGGTTTTGACAGATCAAAATGAATAGCATATCTTGTCTTCCATACATCAAAGAACAACTAAATTTATCAATAGATTATGTCAAAAAAGAATTTAATGCTTTCGAAATAGATACCGATTTTATATGTTTTGTTTTGAAAAAAGCCATCTTTTTCAAAATGCTAGCCATCGATGAATATGATAAAGAGCATTCTATCATACTAGTTAGCGAATTCCTTTACTTAATTAAATACTATTGCTCCTGTGACTATAGAGCTTTCTCTCTTTCAGAGCGTACTATTATAGAGACTTTATTAAAAATAATAACTAAGTCTAAAGCTAGAGAAAGTACTAAAGCCCTAGTTAACAAAGCTAAATTACCTGATGATAAAAAATCTCAGGTTATGTCTGTTTTTAGGGAAGATAGTGATATAATACACCATAGTATATTATCTAAAGATACCGATGGTATCTCAATGTTATTATCAGATGTGTTAAAAAAAAGTAGTGAATTTGCTACAAATAAGAAAAAAAATAAAGTTACCTTAAAATGCCTGAATGTGATTAATATACTAATACATCACTTAATATCAACTTCAGAAGATGATTTAAGGTGTGTTTTTTCTAGAAAAATTGATGTCTTGAATTTTCTAACAAATAGTAATCTTTAAAAATATTAATAATTAACAACGAACCCGCTCAGAGATGCGGGTTTAATAATACGCTGTCCGAATCAGAACAAACCAAAGTGTTGCTGCATGAGCTGGGCCATGTCCCGCAAACGGACTATGCGGGTTTGTACAATTGCTCTAAACCGTCGCACTACAAGATGGAAGCTGAGGCTATCGAGTACATGCTTAAAGAAGAGGTCGAAAACATATTATCGGAAATATAAAAAGGAGAAACAAATGGATTTAGATGATTTAACGGACGACCAAGTCAATATTTTAATTGATTCAATCAAGAGAAGTTTGGATGAATTGCCTAGATTTTTTCCAACCATAACACTTTATAAGGTTGATGGCGATTATAAGATTGTCGATGAAAAATATGAAATAGAGTATGTCTTGCATGTTTACAGAGGTAAACATGATATTCATCGCTACTCCATGCACATTAGGTTTAAGCAAAATAATTTACATCTTGTCAGGTTATGTATAAATGCAAACAATAATCACATTAACAAATCTGATGGTACAAACGTTGGAAGAAATCATATTCATATTTATAAGAGTAGTGAACCAGATGGTCTTTACGCTTACGAGTTAGAAAATCATATTTTCGAAGCATCTGATGAGCTTATCGAATCTTTTCAAAAATTTATCAAGTTTTTGAATATAAAGGAATAAAATAACATACAAGGAAGGAGGGATTTATCATGATTACCGCAAAAATTCTAAAAAAAAGACACCTTGATTGGGTAAAAGAAGAATTTCAGTATAGTCAATTAGAGAACGGTATCATTAGAATTGATACGCCTTTTATCGATAACTCTTCTGATGGTGTCGTTATATACGCTATTGCCAATAATAATAATGATGAAATTACGCTAACAGATGATGGTTGGACTTTAGATGGTTTGAAGTCTCATGGCATTTTTCTTAATCGTTCAAAACAAAGGCTTGATTTATTCAAACGTCAGCTCAAAATTTATGGAGTAAGCGAAGACGACGGAGAACTATATATCGTCACCGATTTAAAAAAATACGGTGAATCGAAACACCGTTTGCTGCAAGCGATCTTGTTTGTTAACGATATGTTTATGTTGTCTAAAAAGACTACTTCCAACCTTTTTCTAGAGGATGTTAATGATTTCTTCATCAAAAACAAAATTCGTGTTATCAGAGACGCTTCTTACATCGGTAATAGCGGATTAACTCACAAATTTGAGTATAGCATTCCAGGTTTCGGTAATGACATCCCACAAAGATTGATTAAAGTTATGACATCTCCAAATAACCAAATATACGCTCAGTCGATTGTAACAGATGTCGCACAAACTAGAGAAACACTTGGATCTGACAATACAAATTTTTATGTTTTCATCAACGATAAGGATAAAGACATAAATAGTATTAACAATGATATCTTGCATCTTTATGAAAATTCATCGATCAATTCCATCCTATTCTCCCAAAGAGATAACTATGTTCCTGAATTTCAAAGGTAATCTTCAAAAAAATCGCATCCCCTCCACAAAGGTGCGCTATGTATGCTCCAATTTTACACTTGAAAGGAGGGATTGCCATGGCAAGTTATAGAAAACTTAAAAATGGGTGGAAAGTGACGGTCAGCCAACGTGACTCGAGTGGCAAGCTCAAACAGAAAAGCAAACAGGGCTTTTCATCCAAGCTGGAAGCAAGAGCCTGGGCAGCTAAGATAGAAGCTGAGAAAGACGGTGTCTTGAAAGCTAAGAGGGATATTCCCTTCTCCGAGTACTTCAAGGATTGGGTGCAGGCATACCGCCTACCAGCTGTCAGAGCTGGCACAGCTAGCAACTACAAGCGCATGATCCGCATGATTCGCGAGGAGTTTGGCGATGAGCTGATCAGTAGCATAACCCGTGACCGCTATCAAGACTATCTCAATGGGCTCGGAAAACGTTACTGCAAGCGGTGGGTCCATCAGGTCAACGCAACCGTTAGATCGTGTGTACAGGCAGCTATCTACGACGAGTACATCACTAAAGACTTCACACACGCAGTCATACTGACAGGTCGTGACGCTCGCAAAGTCGAGTATCTTAGCGTAGAAGAGCTGCATCGGCTGACCAGACACGTCACAAGCGCTGCGCATCCTGATAATCCCGGCGATTACGCTATCTTAATTGCTATCTATACAGGGATGCGCATCGGCGAGATACTGGGGCTCAAGTGGTCGGACATAGACCGCGATGCCGGTGTCATACACGTCAGGCGATCATATGAGCAAATCAGTCGCTCACTTGGGCCAACCAAAACTCCAACATCGGTGCGCGACATCCCTACTACTCACAAATTGCTCGACAAGCTTGAGGAATTGCGCATATCCGGACAGGAGTACCTCTTCCTTCGCGACGGAAAAGCTGCTATATACCGCCCTGCCGTCAGGCTGCTAGACCAGCGCATGCGCGAGGTGGGCATCGAGAAGTCAGGGTTCCACTTCCACTCCCTGCGCCACACACACGTGGCCTACTTGCTTTATCAGGGGGTTGACATATATACTATAAGCAAGAGGCTAGGCCATGCCAAAACTTCCACGACGATAGACGTATACGCTTACCTCATCGCAGAGCTTGAGGCTAAAAGTAACGCCCAAATCGTAAAAATGCTTGACGATTTGTAGTTTGTTGTCTTTTAGTTGTCTTTGGGTGCTTGAAAAGCCTGAATATCAACGTTTGTCAACATTCTAGTATAATTAATCTGATTGCAAAAACACGGAACGGAAAGGAAGCAATATATTTGGAAGAAGAATCACGTTTCGGCTTCGGTGAAAGCCACGCGAAAGTCATCTTAATCGGTGAACATTCCGTAGTCTATGGAAGACCAGCAATTGCGATTCCGCTCAAAACAATTAAGGCAACATCCACGATAAAATCTCGAGAAGACGGGCAGATCATCATTCACAGCGAACGTTTCGACGGTTTGCTGGCTGATGCTCCGTCCGATATGACGGGAATCAAAAAATTGATCCTGGATGCTGTCAGAAAACAAAATTACCAAAAAGGACTTGAAGCAACGCTTAAAAGCATGGTGCCAATCGCACGAGGAATGGGATCTTCGGCATGCGTCGCCGTTGCTTTGGCACGAGCGCTGTTCAGTTTCTTTTCTCTGCATTTCAGCGAAAAAGAACTGCTTGCGGCGGCAAACATCGAAGAAGTTGCCACGCACACCAACCCGAGCGGACTTGATGCCGCAACCTGCGCGTCAAACACGCCGATTTGGATGATAGCCGGCAAAATCAAGCGCATCCCGATCAACTTGGACGGCTGCCTTTTAATCTGCGATACCGGCATCAAGGGACAGACTTCTGAAGCAATCGCTGCCGTTAAAAAGCGGCTCGGAAGCGATGCAAAAGAAACAAATGCCCTGTTTGACAAGCTGCAAGAGCTGACTCTTGCCGCCAAAAAACAGTTGGCAAAAAACGATCTGCTCGGCTTGGGTCAGACGTTTGATGCCGCACAAAGCGTGCTCAAGACGCTTGGCGTAAGCTGCGACGAACTTGACGAGTATATTTCCGTCGCCAAAGACAACGGCGCGCTTGGTGCCAAGCTGACCGGAGGCGGACGCGGCGGATGTTTCATCTGTCTGACGAAAAATGCAGCGCAGGCAAACGAATTGGCTCAAAAACTTAGTCTGACCGGGGTAAGACAAACATGGATCGAACCGCTCGCTGCCAAGGAGGAGAAAAACGTTTTATGAAAAAAACAGCAAGAGCTCACACGAATATTGCGCTTGTCAAATACTGGGGCAAAGCAGATGAAGAACTGATCATCCCTATGAACGGGTCCGTTTCGCTAACACTGGATCATTTTTATACGGATACGACGGTCGAATTTGATCCTGCCTTGACGGAAGACGTTTTTTGTCTTGACGGCAAACAAAAGCACGATCCCAAAGTAGCCAAATTCATGAATCTGGTCAGAAACCTGGCAAAAAAAGAAACTTTTGCAAGAATCGATTCGATCAATCACGTACCGACCGCTGCCGGACTGGCATCTTCCGCATCGGCCTATGCTGCCCTTGCGCTTTCCGCCACCAGCGCCGCCGGACTGAATTTGACAAGAAAAGACCTTTCAAGACTAGCAAGACGCGGATCAGGATCTGCCACGCGCTCGATCTTTGGAGGGTTCGTCGAATGGCACAAAGGCACAGACGACCTGACGTCTTTTGCCGAGCCGATTGAAGAAGAAACGGACTGGGAAATCTGCATGATTGCCATCGTCATCAACGGTCATGAAAAAAAGATCAGTTCCAGACACGGAATGCAGCAAGTCGTCAAGACTTCCCCCTACTACCACGAGTGGGTCAAAACGGCTGAAGAAGATCTCAAACTGGTCAAACAGGCCATCAAAAACAGAGATTTCAGCTTGCTCGGAGAAGTTTCCGAAGCAAGCGCCATGAAGATGCACGCTTTGAACATGAGCGCCAAACCGCATTTTTCATATTTTATGCCGGAAAGCATCCTTGCGATGCAAAAAATCGAAGAATTACGAAGTCAGGGCATTCCTTGCTATTACACGATGGATGCGGGTCCAAACGTCAAAGTCATCTGCGAAAAGCAAAACGTTGCTTCCATCATTGACGAATTATCAAAATTCTTCGCAAAAGAAAATCTTTTGGTCGCAAACCCCGGACCCGGCGCAAGACTTATCTGATTTCTCAATGGTTCCCGCTGAATCAGGGGGGACTTTTTAATCATTGATCATTGAAAGGATTTGAAAAAATTGATTAAGGTCAAAGCACCTGGAAAGCTTTATATTGCAGGCGAATATGCGGTCGTCGAAACCGGATGCCCCGCAATTTTGGTCGGGCTCAACAAATACGTCTACGTTTCAATCGAAGACAGCAAGGATTTTGGCACGATCATTTCAAAACAATACGAAAATTCGACCGTCATTTGGAAAAGACGCGGCGAACACATGGTGATCGACAATCGCGACAATCCTTTTGAATATATCCTGTCAGGCATCAGAATCACTGAACAGTATGCACAGGAACTCGGCAAAAAAATGCGCTGCTACGATTTGAAGATCGACAGCGAACTTGACAGTCCGAGCGGCAAAAAATACGGTCTCGGATCATCTGCGGCAGTCACCGTTGCAACCGTCAAAGCTCTTTGTCAATACTACGGTCTGAACGTGACCTTGGATCAGCTTTTCAAACTTGCTGCCATTGCTCACTTCGAAGTCCAGGGGAACGGATCCTTGGGAGACATCGCCACCAGCGTTTTCGGCGGCTGGCTCGAATATCATTCGTTTGATCGTCAGTGGCTTAAAACGGCCCGTCACAACTATTCCTTGAGCGAACTGCTCGCTAAAACCTGGCCAGGTCTCAAAATCAAGTCCCTCCCTGTATTTGACAGACTGAACCTGCTCATCGGCTGGACGGGATCGCCTGCTTCAACCTCGAATCTGGTCGACAAAGTCGAACTTTCAAAAGAAGAACGTCGCAAAAAATACCTGGAATTCGTGCATGAAAGCAGCAAATGCGTTGAACAAATGGAAGCATCATTTCAAAAACATGATTTGCCGGGCATTCAGCAATGTCTGCGCAAAAACCGCAAACTTTTGGAAAATCTGCATGAAATTACCGGCGTCGAAATTGAAACGCCGACATTGAAGTATTTGATCAAAAGCGCTGAGCGTTTCGGCGGTGCCGCTAAAACGTCCGGTGCTGGCGGCGGCGATTGCGGCATCGTTTTGATTGATTCTTCGATCGACACGACTCCCCTGCTCGATGAATGGACGAAACACGACATCATCCCGCTTGATTTGAGCGTCCATTACAACGACTGATATGTCCAAGGAGGCCAAAATGAATCTTCATTCGCATAGAAAAGACGAGCACGTCATGATTGCAGAAAAACTTTACCGCCAGAAAAGCACAAACGGGTTGGAACGCATTCGCCTCATTCCGGCCAATCTGCCGGAAATATCATTGGATGAGATCAGTCTTTCGACGACTTTGGCCGGAAAAAAGCTTGAAGCTCCCTTTTTCATCAATGCCATTACAGGCGGAAGCCAAACGACGGATGCGCTGAACGAAAGTCTGGCAAGGGTTGCAAACAAGACCGGGGTTGCCATGGCCGTCGGATCTCAGAGCGTTGCCGTCAAAAACGCGGCTTATGCCAAAGGTTTTGAAAGACTTCGCCGGTTGAATCCGAACGGAATCATGCTGGCCAATCTTGGCGCGAACCACCCTTTTGAAAATGCAGAGCGGGCTTGCAGCATGATTGATGCCGATATCATTGAGATTCATCTGAATGCGGCTCAGGAACTCGTAATGCCTGAAGGTGATGCTGAATTTTATTGGCTTGAAAATCTCAAACGCTTAAACGAAAAACTGCAGGTTCCCTTGCTCGTCAAAGAAGTCGGAACGGGCATGACGCCGCAAACGCTGAAGCTCTTGGCCGAAAACGGCTTTTCTTACGTCGACCTGGCCGGTGCGGGCGGAACAAACTTTGCCGCAATTGAAAATGAGCGTCGCAAGAACAAGGAAACACTCGCTTTCATGCAAGAACTCGGTCTGACGACTGCCGAATCGCTTTTGGGTGCTCAAAAACATCGCAATGAGCTTGGCAGACTTAAGCTGACGGCCTCAGGCGGCATCCGCGATGCTCAAGACATCGTCAAGTGCCTGGTCCTGGGAGCAGAAAACGTCGGCATCTCCGGCATGTTCCTTCACGTTTTGCTAAAAGACGGCGAGGACGGCCTGGCTGCAAAAATCGAAGATCTCAAAACAGGTATCAAAGCTTTGATGGCGTTGCTCGGATGCCGCAAAATTTCCGAACTGAAAGACGTCCAAAGAATTTTGGATCTTGAATTGAAAAACACGATGAATCAACTGTAAAAAAATTGATGCCTGAATCAAAAAAGACACGCCAAAAAGCGTGCCTTTTTACTATCAAAATATTCGAAGTCCCTTCGGAAAGAAATTCTTGACCGTCAAATCAACGACTTTTCCGAATGCAAAGGCCTTGTCCTCGCATTCAAGCAAATACCAGCCGTTTCCTTGCGCAGGTCGTTCTTTTAACGAAATGACGTTTCCGGCAACGTATTTTTGCCAGTCTTCTTTTTCAACGGCAAGTTTTCGCTGACATTTCGTTGGATCAAGCGCAAGCGCAAGTCCATAAGAAGGCTCAAAGCGCTTTTTCTTGAACGTTCCCAGCAAAAATCCCGGACGAATGAATTTCAAACGCGAAATGTCGGGCCAAGATTCTTGATAAAGATACAGATGATCGCCCAAGACCTTCAGATTGCTTAGCGAAAATCCTTCCAGTTCGAATTCTTTGGCAAAGTTTTGCCAAAGCTCGACTTGTTCCGAACTCATGGCAGACTTTTTGCCGTGTTTTTTCTTGCCCTTCTTCTTTTTAGAAACGTTTTCGCCCACAGGACGCATATCCTTCAGCTTGGCAATAAAATGCCCTTCGCCCTTAAAATGGTGCATCATCAGCCTTACGCAGCCTCTGAGCTCCTCATTTCCGTCAGAAAATGCAGGGCGTCCCTCATCCATTCCGGAGTACTTTTTAATCGGAACGAGTTCCAGATACGGGTATTCGTTCAAAAGCCACGTTATGATCTGCTCATCTTCTTCCGGTGCAAACGTACAAGTCGAGTAAACAAGCGTACCGCCTTGTTTCAGCATCTTCATGGCATCGGCCAAAATCAGCTTTTGCCTTGCGGCGCATTCATTTGGATAGTCCTTATGCCAGTATTTGGTCGCAGCATGGTCCTTTCTGAACATCCCTTCGCCCGAGCATGGCGCATCGACAACGATTTTATCGAAAAACTGCTCGAACGTTTTTAAAAGTCCGGTCGGATCCTCGTTGGTGACGATAACGTTTCTTGCCCCGATTCGCTCCATGTTTTCAGCTAAAATCAGCGCACGTTTCCTGTTGATTTCGTTTGAAACCAACAATCCTTCATTGTTCATCAAAGATGCCAGGTGACTGGATTTCCCGCCCGGCGCCGCACACAGGTCAAGAATTTTTTCGCCCGGCCTTGGACCGCAGACTTCACCGACGTACATTGCGCTCAAGTCCTGACTGTAGACATATCCGGTCTGATGCTCAAGCGAGTTGCCGCTGACGGATCCGACATACCCAACTGCAGAATAATCAACCGGGTGTTCCAGATTCAAAGCAACGTTTTGATAATTTGATTTCAGAGGATTCAATCGAAAGCCCTTTTGAGGTTCGGTGTCAAAACTTTCAAAAAAGGATTCGGCCTCATCTCCAAGCAGTTTCGTGTATTTTTCAATAAACTCATCAGGTAGATTCATGATCAACAACCTCTTCTAGTCTTTTTTCATCTGGCGCTTCAACATCCAGTAAAACAGGCCGCTTGAGCAGACAAAGAGTCCGCCCAGGAAGCAAAGCACCAAAATATAAGAATTAAGATTGTAGAAGAGCGTTCCGGCAAGACCGCCCAAAATCAATCCGAGCGCAATGCAGACGCTGAATGCTCTCCATTCGGCAAAAATAAAACGAGGAACGTCAAACTTTAAAAACATCGTTTCATCGTAGTTTCGCTTGGAAGAAATAATCCAGAAGACGATTTCGCCGATCATCAAAACGATGACCAAAACAATCCCTAAGGCTTGTGCCCAGTGCGAAGCAATCCACGATTCATCAGAGACGATAAAGTGATTTGCGACCTGACGCTTGACTGAATTGGCATCAAGAGCCGTCTTGATCTCGCTTGGTTTCAAGTCTTGCGAGCTGTCGAGCAGGATGCGATAATTATTCGAATATGCATCTTGAAGCTGAGCATTCGAAAGAGAAATGAACACCTGGTTATCGAGCTCAGAATTATAGTTGTCGCCCATAATGCCGATTACGGAAACATATTTATCGTTCCACTTCAAATAAGCCTGGTCTTTTGGACGATATAGCTTGTTTTGCCAATTTTTACCTACAACCACCGTCGCTACGTTTGATTCAAAGTCGCTGTCCGAAAAAAAGTGCCCTGAAAGCATCGGTGGAGCGGTAAAGCTGCCCTTGCCGTAAAAATAGGTCACGTTTTTGTTTTCACAATCCTGGTAATGAACCTGAACGTTGTTCAACAAATCAGTTTTTTCGATTTTCTGGTTAAGATCATACAAGGTCACGTTCTGCTTCAGCGTCACGCGATACGTGTTCGGTGAAAGATTATGATTATTAAGCTGAATGATCATGTCTCGTTCCTGAATCTTAAAACACAGATAAACCGAAAAAAACGCGACTAAAAAGATATAGAAAAATACGTAGATGCGCTTTTTAAACAAAATCTGCCAATCCTTCCGTTAGTGGATGCCCAATGCCATTTTGGCATAACTCGTCATGCGGTCCGTCGTCCAGGCCGGTTCCCAAATGAACTTGACATCGACTTTTTTAATTTCTTCAACGTCTCCTAAAGCATTCGTCACAAGATCGGCTAAAAGATCGGTCAAGGGACACCCCATCGTAGTCAAAGTCATGGAAACGACGCATATTCCGTCTTCAGTAAGATCTATCGCATAGACAAGACCCAAGTTTACGATGTCGACGCCAAGCTCCGGGTCGGTCACCATTTCCAATCGATCCAAAATTTCTTCCTTGATTTGTTCATTCGTACGTTCTGACATTTGATCTACCTCGCTTATCTGTTTTCGTAATATTCAGCAAATTTTTCAGCCATCTCAACCGTCGTTTCATATGAGACCTTGTGCACGGCCTTTTCCGTCGTCGTAAAAGTCGTCTTTTGAGCGTAATCTTCATCCTTGATCCGATCGTAAAAAGCCTTTGTCGGCTTATACGGTACCATCTGATCGGCCGTTCCGTGCCAAAAATGGAACGGGCGTGCGGCAATTTTTTCAGGCGCAAGCGACAAATCAATCGCGCGCAAAGCCTGAAGCTGCGAATCAACGTATTGCTGCGGAACGTTTTTGACCTCCGGCATCGAAGCAATCAGCTTTTTCGCAAATTCGACAGGACACGGGGAACCCATCAAGCAAACCGCAGAAGAAATCCAATCGTAAGAAGCCATTAATGCGCATGTCGTGATGCCTCCCATTGAAAGGCCGCTGACACCGACAAAATCATCTTTGATCCCGGTCGTTTCTTCATAGTAATCGACAATCTTTGGAAATTCAGCAACCGAATCAGCAATAATCTGCCAAAATTCCAGAAAATGCGTTTTAGCAGGGCCACCAACCATGCGTTCTCCGTGGTATTGAGCATCAGGAATGACCACTCTGAAACCGCGTTTGGCTATTTCATAGCCTTGCGTCAAAACTTTTTCTTTACAGCCTTCCCAACCATGGTAAAAGAACGCGAGCGGCAGCGATTCATCTCGCAAATTGCTGTCATTAAGCTCCAAAACGGGATACTCTCCCGCATGTTTGCATGCAACTTCAATCATCAGAAAACCCCCATCCGAAATATCTATTCTAATTATACACTATTATGGCATATTTCGCCTTTTACCGAAATCGAAATTTAATGATTCATAAACGCTAGTTAAAGTAACAAAGTATGCTTTCTCAAAAATCATCGTATTTGCCGAGAATATGTCTGATTTTCCGCAAGGATACGGGTGCATCTTCTTTTTTATGGTATTCGACGGACTCGATCTGTCCGATTTCATCAATTCCTTCGACATAAACGCAATCACCGAATTCGTATTGATCCTCATCTGCAAGGCACATGATTGCCGAGCCGCTGTCATCAAAACAGACGTTGCAAAAAATCAGCTCGTCCTTGCAGCGCAGCACCTTCTCATAGTTGAACGGGTTGAGAATTTCGCCGGCGACTCCGTAATAATAAAGCAGATAATTCAATTTTTCAGCAAACTTCGGCCAATCGACGGGCAGACCGCGCTTGTCAAAACTGCCCTTGACCTCTTTTTTTCTGCCGAATTTTGTTTCGAGTCTGATCAGATAATTTTGCTCTCCGGCAGGATTTTCGCAAACGTCAGCGGGATTGCCTTCAACCCTTGAAAAAGCATTCACTGAAACATCATCCAAAAAATTAGATACGATGCCAGCAAGCTGCACGTTGCTTCTCACCTTTAAACGATCAAACGTGTTTCTTTGCACGACGATTGACTCGGATGCGCGATCAATCACGATTCTTTCGCTTGAATCGACGATTTCTTCGTCTGAAAAATTCAGGCACCGGTTGAACAAAAGCTCGATTCTGTCGACTTTGTCGGGATTTCCGTCAAACACCAGCAGATCATCTCGCTTGAACATGGAGCGAATCATATCAGAGATGGACGAGAGTCGTCCGCTTTTTTGCAGTGCCCCGTGCGTTTCGAACTCTTCTCCTGCTTCATTTACGAAAACGAGCTTCCAGTCGTCACGACCTGATTTTTCAAAAAAAGTTTCGTAAACGTCTTTCAAATCTCCCATGACCCCGTCAAAAGCAGGATTCGGAAAAAGATACTCGTCCCCCATGCCGGGCGGATTGTGATTGACGATTTCGATCGTTGCCTTTTCATCATTCAATTCCAAAATCTGCTCAAAAATCGTGCTTCTCTTCTTTCTCGAATAAAGCGTGACTTTCTTGATTTTGCCTTCAAGCGGACGATGCGTTTCAAAATCATTTTCCATTCTGATTCCCCCTAAAAATACAGTGCTCTGACGCACCTTTTCCTGAATTTCCTGTCACTTTTTCAAAAACGGTTTACTTTCCTGAAGTCAAATCATAACTCATTCTGACCAACGATTTGAGTTTTTCGTCTGAAACGATGCCGTCAAGACCAACCGTAACCCAATTTTCCTTGTTCATGTGGTATGCCTTGAAAATACCGTGCTCTTTTTGTAAAGAACCGACAAGTTCCTTGTCACATTTGAGATTGACAACGTCAACCACCCCCTCTTCGTCTGACCCTAACCCTTTTTTTGAACGTTCATCACCAACGCAAACCATTTTTTGCTGTCTTTATGCCTGAAGACCTCGTTTTTAGGCGATTTCTTCCATGGATAATCAAAACTTGCATCGTCGTTTTGGATGACGAACCTTTCAAAATCATCCCTGTTCACCAAAATCCCCCCCGCTTAAACGAATTCTTTCACCGAAATCAGGCTGCCCGTTTTAAATTTTCCAAAATATGATTTTCGATAATTATATCACATAAATATTACGAATGCACGTTCGATTAACGCTAAAAAAACCGCTCGTTCCAATCAAAACGAGCGGCAAATTTTTAACTCCAAGCAACATTTGCAAAATATCGCTGAGATACTTTATATCATTATATTGAATGATGGTATTTCGCTAATATTAAATCATCTACTTTTTAGAATAAAAGGACATCGAATTGCAGTGAGAATCTGATTTATCATGCTTTCGCTGCTTGTCCTGTTTTCACGTCGTACACGTATCTTTCCGACTCTCCTTCGCCATTTGGGCGATTGTCGGCTTGAACTTCTGAAATTCTTACTTTAAAGTTCTCTTTTGCCGTCATTTCATAAGCAAAATTTCCGCTCATGTTCTGCACCTGCTGTTTGCTTGGAACGTATCTGAACGTCATCGTGCGTTCATTTTTTCCGCCTTCGTCGAACGTAATATTGTATTCTTTCATTTTGTTCTTCCCTTCTCAAAAATGCTTTCGTCATATTTTCCCTAACGCGTTACGAAAATCTCCTCAAAAACCTTGTTCCATTTGCTCGTTGATATGATGCGATCGTACTGCCTTTTGGCATATGGCACCAAAACGTTCGTCGTTCCAGACTCCTTTTCGGGTCTGATTATGTAGTTCGTGACCGTATCAACTTAGCAACCTGCATCGCAATAACTGTCTTGCCGTAGCCGACGGGGAGCTTGAGCAGCGTGAACCTGTTGTCCAACACGTGTTCGAATGCTCCGAATGCCACGCCTTCGGTAAGCGGGTCATCAAAGTATTCTTTTGGCAGCATTTTATCATCGCCTTTTTGATTTTTATGATTTCATTATACAACTTTGCAGCTTTTTTGTCAAGTTTACACAAATCTATAAAAAAATTAACCTTTATTTCCTGCATAAATCACCCTGAATCAAGCCGCTGATTATTCTCGGCGATGACGTTTAAACCAACCAACCAACAGTGTCTTCGTTCCTTTTTTGATCGCATTCGTTTCGTCCAAATACTCTTACGCTGTTCTCGCAAACATAAATCAGATCCGTTGAACGACGATCCCGAAGAACCAAAAGCTGCTCAAAATAAAAATTTCATCACAGAAAAAAATAACCCGTTCCCTTCATTTTTTCGGGAACGAGTCTTTTTGCACGAAACAAACGGAGAAGCAGGCCGGAAAGCAAATTGACGCCCCGCTCTGAATTTGGCATTACGTTCAAAAAAGCGCCCCTACGACAAATTATGTTGCCAGTTCCGACCAGAAAAAAGAGACTGTCGCAATAAAAAAATTTTGTTCTAAGGTTTTGGCATATCCATGTTCACTGAAAGTCAAACCTCTTTCAATTCTGAAAAAACGTAAACATCCCTTGGTCCTTTTTTCAAAAAAGTCCATGAATATCCGTATGCTTCATCTCGCCGATGAGCAAGGCACTCACAGATGTCTCTGACGGCCGGAAGCTTCAATTTCTCTTTGGCGTCTTCAACGTTTGCAAACTTTTCCTGAATGCCTTCTTTTGGGTCAAATGCTGATATCGGGACCTTGCTCTTTTCGATCGATCTTGCCCTGAACGATACCCATGCGAGGTTGTCCGCACTGTTGAGTCCTTCTTCAACTGAAAGCGAATCGTCGATGTATGTGACAAATTTAGCCTTATCCGGATAAAGATTTTTTATGAACGCTTTTGCAACCAATCGCGTAATCAGTTCAAAATGCAATTTTCCGTCAAGTCCTTTGAGCCTGATGCAATATATTCCGCTTTTCATTTTGGAAACCTTTA
>UMCF01089145.1_pt1 | contig 50272 bp, 41 predicted proteins | sample 1964131 | NCBI WGS metagenome assembly UMCF01 (sample SAMEA4835958, study PRJEB28245) | human gut metagenome | biome: gut microbiome; material: fecal sample | place: Denmark | collected 2008
AAAATCCACCGTTCCATGCTCGATATTCATCACCAGATAAGACGGCTGATGCCCCGGCTGGCGGGGCTGTGAAATACTGCCCGGATTGACAACCCAGACATCTCCACGCTTTTCCATATGGGGAATATGCGTGTGCCCGCAGACGACGATCTGCACATCATTGGCCCGCGCCATCTCACTCATGTTTCCAATACTGTCAATGCCTGCATACTGATGACCGTGAGTCAGCAAAATCCGATATCCGCCGATTTCCACAATTCTGGATAATGGAACTCCGCTGAGACTACTGTCACAATTTCCGCGAACCATATCTACCGGCACCCCTGCCAGATCATAAATCTCCTGTGGGGAGCACTGAAAATCTCCGGCATGCAGCATCCGACAATGGGTTCCTCTCATATTGGCCACTGCTTTTCTAAGATTATCATTGCGTCCATGAGAATCACTGACGATCAGCACTTTGATCTGTTCCTGCTCTGTTTCTCCCATTTTTCCACTCCTGTTCTTATACAATCCCATACTCTTTCATTTTGTCATACATAGCGGTCAATGCACGGCCTCTGTGGCTGATCTTGTTTTTTTCCTCCGGCGGAAGCTCTGCTGTCGTACATCCAAGCTCCGGCACATAAAAGATCGGATCATATCCAAAACCATTCTCTCCCTTTTCGCTGTAACCGATCTGTCCCTCTACCACTCCACGGCATGTAAAGCTTCTGCCATCCGGAAATACACAGGCGATCACACAGACAAAACGGGCACTGCGGTCCTCTCCCTCCACATCCTTCAAAAGCTCAATGATATGATTATTTTTTACTGTGTATGGAGTATCCTCTCCCATATAACGTGCAGAATAAATCCCGGGTGCTTTGTCCAATGCATCCACCTCCAGCCCGGAATCATCTGCCAGCACGATCTGTCCTGTGATCTCAGAAATCTTGCGGGCCTTGATCAGTGCATTCTCCTCAAAAGTACTGCCATCCTCCACAATCTCTACATTCTGTAAGCCCTCATCCTTCAGGGAAGAAAATACAATATCCTCTCCCTGCAGGATCTGGCGGAATTCTTTCATTTTTCCTTCATTTCCGGTTGCCACAATAATCTTTTTCATGATCATAATTCCTCTCTTTTTATCTTCTTTTCATCAATAGCTCTGTCCTGTTTTTAGGACACCTACTTTTCTATCCTCTGCAGACTTTTGCACAATCCGTTATAAATTCCCTGTGCAATCTCCCTCTGGTTCTTTTGTTTTTTGAGATATCTCATATCTGACCGGTTGGTCATATATCCCACCTCGACAATGGTAACCGGCACATCCGCATGATGCATCAGATACAGCTGATCTCTTCGGATCACCTTACGACGCTGCCTGCCGGTCGTTTCGCAAACCTCATCAAGAATATCCTTTGCAAGCTGCCTGCTGGACAGATTTCCTGCTGTGGTTTTCTTTCTGCCGGAATATAATGTTTCCACTCCCTTTGCCGTCGTGTCATAAGCATCCGAGGCATTACAATGAACACTGATCAATACATCTGCTCCGGCATCCTTCGCCAGCCTGACCCTGTCCCTTTTGGAAATATCCCTGTCGTCCAGTCTGGTATGTATGCCTTGATATCGGTGCCATCCAGAATCTGTTTCAGACATCCCACAATTTTAAGTGCCGAGTCCTTTTCCCGATACTTCCAGTCCACCGAACCCGTTCCTTCGTCATCTCCTCCGTGTCCGGCATCAATAACCACAACGTGGGAATATACCTCTTTCGGACGACGAAGTACAATATAGCAGACATCCTCCGACTCCAAAAGCTCCGGCTCATAGATCCGGTTCATACAAAAAGTGAATCGTGCCGTCTTATGTGTCTGGGATACCTTCTGCTTTTTGATCACTTCTTCCTTTCGGAAGTTTCCGTCTCCACCATGATATTTTATCGAAGTCCTTCCATATCCCCTGACGGAGGCTCCTTTCATAGTCAATGTCATGGTCCGTTCCACATAATCATTATCCAGCCGCACAGAGATGGCCTGTCCTGTTACTGTTTTGCTGATCTCTATATAATGTTCTCCCAGCCGGCTGAGTTCATCCTGCTTCATAACATGTGCTTCCACATGCTCAATATTGGACAACTTCTGTGTCTGTGCCGTCTGCCCGCTGCCGTTCTCCTTTTGCCAGAAGCTCTTCTGTGACGAAAGATTTCCGGCAATCGTGATCAACAGGACAAACACCAGCAGACCCGCACTGCGAAACGCAAGTCTGCGCCATTCCCGCATCTCCATCTATATTAATTCCTCTCTTGAATTTTAAGAACCGGCAAAAGATTCCCTTTTGCCTTTGAAGATATTGTACCATAAATTACATTAAACCACAAATTACAACACTTTTCTTTGTCTTTTTAGTTGAAAGAGATTCCCTCACCCTGTATAATAAAATAGTTATGTTTTGCAGTTTTCACTGCAGTATTACGGATCATTTTATAACAGGAGAGAAAATTATGACAAAGACTATGAATTTACAGGGTGTCTGGGATTTCCGGCTTGACACAGGCTGTACCGGCATCCACGAAGCATTTTATACAAAAAATTTCGATGATACGATTTCTCTGCCGGGTACCACCTCTATGGCACAGAAGGGAACATTTTCTGACAAAATGGAAACAGGAACTCTGACAGATCCTTATCTGTATGAGGGATATGCATGGTACTCCAAGGAGATTCATCTGGAACCGGAGGATGTGGGCAGGGAGATCCTGCTCTATCTGGAGCGTACCCGTGTAACTATGGTATGGGTCAACGATATACAGATCGGTACTTATGACAGTCTGAATACACCACATATTTACAACCTTACAAAGGCCGTGACCGGACAGGACTTCCGTCTGACCATACTGATCGCCAATCTTCAGAAGCCGGAGGAAGGGGAAGGCGATCCACTGGCTTATCCCACAAAGGGCGGTCATCTGACCTCCCCGGATACACAGACAAACTGGAACGGTATTATTGGTGAGATTTCTCTTCGCATTCACGAAGCCTGCTATATCTCCCATATCAAGACACTTCCGGATACAAAAACCGGTACTGTGACACTGGAAATGACTACCGTAAACGCTTCCGGTTCGGATGCTTCCCACACCATTGAGATCCATTCACAACTTCGTGACCGTGACGGACTCAAAGATCAGATTACCCCTGTCCAGTCCTTTGAAATTCCATTTCCGGCAGGAGAAGCAGTATATTCTGTGACATATGATCTAGGAGAGCATCCGGTACTCTGGAGTGAATATACCCCGGTCATCTATGAACTGACCGTCTCCTTCGCAGACAGCACCGAAACTGTCACCACCACTTTCGGACTCCGTGATTTTACTACCGAGGGACATGATTTTCTGATCAACGGCCGCAAGACATTTCTGCGAGGCAAGCATGACGGTCTGATTTTCCCACTGACCGGTGCCGTTCCTGCTACAGTTGGGGAATGGATCAAGGTATTGTCCATCTCCAAAAGCTATGGCATCAACCATTACCGTTTCCATACCTGCTGTCCACCGGATGCCGCATTTACTGCTGCTGATCTGGTGGGTATCTATATGGAGCCACAGCTTCCGTTCTGGGGTACGATGACAGCTCCGGGTGAGGAAGGACACAACGAGACAGAGCAGTCCTATCTCATTGAAGAAGGCTACCGTATGATGAAATATTTCGGAAACCACGCATCCTATTGTATGATGTCTCTGGGCAATGAGCTCTGGGGCAGCAAGGAACGGATCTCAGAGATCCTCGCCGCATACAAGGCTGTGGATACCCGTCACTTATATACACAGGGCTCTAACAATTTCCAGCACACACCGGTCATTCTGCCGGAAGAGGACTTCTTCGTTGGCGTGCGCCTGAGCAAGAACCGTCTGTTCCGCGGCTCCTACGGTATGTGCGACGCACCGCTGGGACATATTCAGTCTGCCGAGCCTGCGACCCGCAAAAACTATGACGAAGCGATCCTGCCATCCAAGGCTGCCGCTGACAGCGGAGATGAGGCTGCAGAGATTGAAATCCAGTACGGCACCGGTGTCAAGAAGGTAAAAGCTGCCGAGAATACCGAGGTGCTGATGCCTGAGATTCCTGTGGTATCTCATGAGATCGGTCAGTACTGTGTATTTCCGAATTTCCACGAGATTGATAAATATACCGGTGTATTAAAAGCCCGGAACTTTGAGGTATTCCGGGATCGTCTGGAAGAAAAGGGCATGCTTGATCAGGCAGATGACTTTTTCTACAACAGTGGTAAACTTGCCGTTCAGTGCTACAAAGAAGAGCTGGAGGCTGCTGCCCGCACAAAAAATCTTGCCGGTTATCAGATTCTGGATATTCAGGATTTCTCCGGACAGGGAACCGCTCTCGTGGGTATCCTGGACGCTTTTATGGACAGCAAGGGACTTGTGACCACAAAGGAATGGGCGGGCTATTGCTCCGATGCGATCCTGATGGCAGAATTTGACAGCTATGTCCTGACAGCAGGCTCTGTATTTGAGTTCTCAACTGCATTCCGTTATTACCGCCCGGAGAGCCTCGCCGGAAAGTCTGTCACGTACCGCTTCACCATGCAGGATGGCACAAAGGCAGCCGAGGGAACAATCCCTCTGCCGTCTGACATTCTCGGACTGGTGGAGCTGGAGGATATCTCCATTCCGGTTCCTGCCATCAATGATGCCACAACAGCGGTACTTTCTCTCTTCATTGAGGGAACCGGCATTTCCAACGAATATGAGCTGTATCTCTATCCTGCCGACAATGATCATCTGGATCTTGCCAACGTGGCATCGGTGGGCGAAGGTGCTGAGAAAACATATATTACAAATGACTTTGACCAGGCAGAAGCAATGCTTACCGAAGGCAAACGTGTCCTTTATCTGCCAAAGGAGACAGCCGAGAGCCTCAAGGGCTTCTACTGTACGGAGTTCTGGTGCTATCCAATGTTCCGCGATATCTGTGAGTGGATGAAAAAGCCGGTAGCCGTAGGTACCATGGGCCTGCTGATCCAGAATGAGCATCCGGCATTAAAGCAGTTTCCTTCCCACACCTACGCAACACCACAGTGGTATCAGCTGGTATCCCACTGTGACTGTGCAATTCTGGATGACACGACAGACAAAAGCTACCGCCCGATCATACAGATGATGGATAACTTCGATCGTAACCATAAGCTTGGTATCCTCTTTGAGGGACAGGTTGGAACAGGCTCCTTGATGGTCTGCACAATTCGTCTCAGCGAGCTTGTCAACCTTACAGAACCAACCAGAGATGATGCCATTACTGCCGTAGGCGAGATCATCAGCCACCGGGATGTTACACATCTTCCGGAGGTAGATCAGTTTATCAAGTCTCTGATCTCTTATGTAAGCTCGGATGCATTCCGGCCGGAGCAGACACTGGATATGAAGAAGCTGCGGAAAACATTTGTAGGGGAATGATGGAAAAGTAAACAGAATAAACAAGAGATAGGCTGCGACATTTTGCCGCAGCCTATTTTGATACTGCTTTTTTCATACTGTATTCCGCATTCTTTCTATTTTCTTATAACCTTATATACCGTCTTGTTAGTACTACCTTCCACAACGATCACACCTAGGTCAACAAGTGCCCCTAAATATCTCCTGACAGTTGCGGGAGATCTGTCACACGCATCTACTGCCTCTTTTGGTGTTATAACACCTTTTTTCTCTAATATAGCTAATATTGGCAATACTTTTTCAATATCTTTTTTGGAAAGAACTTCACTCAAAACTTCGCTCAAACTTCGCTCATTTTTTTGAGCGAAGTTTTCATTTTCTATGACATTTTCGTTTTCCCGGTCCGCCATCCTCATCACAAGTGTTACCTGATTCAGATTTGTATCCTCAATCAGCTCTGGTTCTATCCATCCTTCATTTTTCCATGTATTAAGAATGGTTGGAAAGCCCGAACCGGCATTATCACCAAATCCAACCATACGAAGCATAGTCTGCATATGTGGATTTCGCGATTTTGAATTGCCGCCTCGATAAATGTCCTCAAGTGGTAATTTCAAAATGCCCGGATTAGTAAATTCAAAAGAATCCTTCTTTTTAATCACCTTCAACACACCGGCATCCATAAGATAATCTGCATGAATGATCATATTGACAAGTCCTTCCCTGACTGCCTTATGCACCGGCGTTTCGTCAATACGCTGTATCCCCTCCAATTTAAACGGTTTTTTCAAATCTTCTGTCAATTTTGGTGTAACCTTGGTAAAAAAATTAAAAAGATTATTCTCCCATGTTCCATCATAGGTAATCCTATCATTCCATCGGATATCTATCGTAATTTCACTTTCATTCCGATAATCCATAAAAACATTGTCAAATTTTTCCCGGATTGCCTGTCCTGTGCCAAACATCATCAGCCCCGCCAAAGTGAGACCCTCCACTCCTGCTTTTCGGTCCTTCCGATAACCACCAAGTTTTTCAAGAAATGCCTTATCATCTAAAGAATTCCATACATGACCATCATTTCGAATTTCAAAAATCTGGCGGTATTTTCTAAAGGTTTCCTGATCAATATCATCCATTGTATAATATTCGATAATTATATTGTCATTCCCTTCCGGGCTCTGATCACGGATCATCCCCCGTATCTCATGCCCTGTTGCGTGGTAGTCACCTTCGTTGTTTCTTTTGTACGTTCCCTTATATGGATTCTCTCCAACATAAACCGGACGCATATTAAAGTCTGCTCTCGGCACATAGATCACCAAAAAACTGGTTCCATTCTCCACCACAACAAATACATCTTCATCCTTCAAAATATTGACGTTCACTTTGCTGCCATTGATGGTGTTCCAAAAATCTTCTTTCTGCTTATCCGGATTTTCAATGCCTTGCAGTATAAAACGCTCCTCCGGAACTTTTTTTGTTTTGTCCTCTTCAACACCAAGGATAATATAACCACCATTTGTATTTGCAAAAGCAGAGTATGACTCATAAACAGACTTTGGCACGCTGCTGTCCGCTTTTTTGCATTCAATATCAACCTTTTCTCCCTGATAGATTAATTGTTTTAACTCTTGAATGTCCATTATGTTATGTCACCTGCTTTCTTTGAATCTGGTTTTATGGTTTCTCTTTTTCCTGTTAAGTATACCATATTCCAAACCTCTTTAAACTAGCAGATTCTATTATAATAACATGGCATCATTTGAATAACATTTTTCCTACTCACTATCCAATTTACTCATTTTTCCGGTCACGACATTTCCTACTCTATTCACCAAGAAGCCTATCAGCATACCGATTGCAGAAATTATCGTTCCTCCTACAATCATTTCCCAATCCGGTGTATTCAGCTTATTAAAAGCAATGTTGTTAGCCATCTTGAATGTACCGTATTCGGCAAGCATATACATTACACCAAATATGAGCGTAAATGCCCATTTTCTTGTACCCCAAAAGTCATGGATCCCGATAACAACAGAAACAAGGAATGTTGTTACCGGAAGAATAATCCAAAGATACAATAAACTATACCCCATGGCATCACTACCATCTGTAAAAAACCAGAACACGATCATTGCAATAGTCCAAATCAACAGATAAGACAAAATAGTAATGATTTTGTTTCTTTTAGGATTACTTTTTACAAGATTTGTACTTTCTTCAAGATAATCATCTTCCATGCTACTTCACCTCCTTTGTTTTGCTTGAATAATATTTATTATACTATAAATCACTATTCAAAACATTTCATATGTCCGTTATTTAGCGGTCTTTGTGTACCATCCATTTCTAAAATTTATTTCTTTGCTTGATGCGTATTTGCCCGATATGCCAAACATTGTAATTGCTGCATTGACAGTCTCACAAATATCTGTCTTTTCGCCAATTATCCAAAGCCTACCACCATTAGTTCTGTTGTCCCTCACCTCGAATCCGCTGTTTTGAAAGAATTTTCTAACTTCACTGGCACTATTTTCTTTTTTCTTCTCCTTTTCAGGCATATGTTTTTCATGCACTTGTTGAACATCTTTATCCAATGCAACAGACGGCTTTACCTCTCCCTCCTTAATATGTTTCGACTTATGTTCAAAATCAGTCAAATCAATAACATCTGAATATACAAATAATTCATCTAACGCCCTTGTATAAGCAATATATCTCTCATTTCTACTCATTCTTCCAGACAATACAATAACTGAACTAAACTCCAAGCCCTTGGCATCATCTATATTAATAATATTCCATCTAGTTCGATGTAGACTAAACTCCTCTATTGTCATATCATGAAATTTATTTTCATATAATTCAAATCGATTCAGCAAATATTTCGCTTCATCATCATCCCCAACTAATATCGCAGCTAATCCTATTCTCTGTGTATTTACAAGCTGCGAAATCATTTCGTTATAAAATTCAACATCAGACATCAGTTCATGCACGCCTTTTCCCAATGTATTAATTGCTGACATTTTCATATTTAATTTTCTATTACAATAATCCGTAATTTGTGAAGCATTACGATAGTTTTCCTGCATTTCATATATATCATAATTTAAAACATCATCATATTCAGACCAACTATCAATCCCCTTCGTCCCCTCAATATGTTGATATACATCTCCAAACATATTGAACACAACCTTCCCAGAGTTAATATTATATAATAATCTTATTTCTTCCGGTGCAATTCCCTGCACCTCATCTATTGCCAAAAATGATTCAAAACCATTATTAGGAACGCCTTGAAACTGGTATAAAATCTGCAAATATAAATATGGCGAACAATTATGTGCACATATCTTTCCATCGTCATTTTCTTTGATACCAATTTTATTCATAATAAAGGCATACGCATTTTTTATAGCGCTTTCCCCCATCCTCGTCAGTAAATCACATCTATTTTTTATTTCTTTAAAATAACTATATTCTAAATACTTCTCATTTTCATTTTGTAATATACTTACGCGTCTTTGAGCCTCATCTAAATATTCAGCTATAGTTTCCTGATATTCTGAATACTTATCTTCTACTTTTGATAAGTCCCATGATATCATGAAATATACTCCGATAATTTTACCAATATTATTTACTGCTTCATTTATGGTATCATCATCATTCTGCGAAAACTCTTTTTTTATATTCTCATAGCTATGCAATGCATATTGCAATTTATCATCAATATCGGTTAAAGATTTAAAATAATCATCATCATTATATACTCTGCCACGTGTAGCTTTTAATACTGCTATTTTCTCATTTGACTTTTCGATTTTTATTTTTCTATTCTCAATCGCTTGCAAATTTACTGCTTGATCATAATTATCTATTTCTTCTTGGGCGGCCAAAATCGTCTTTTTTTCTTTAGAAATGGCTTTGTTAATATTCTTAATTATATTCTCTTTACGATGTCTTAATACCGCACTAAGTGAATATAAAACATCCAAAGCATCCATAATTTCAATATAATACTTTGAAAGAACAACATTATTAGCATTAATTATTTTCTGACAATTCAGCACTCTGCTCCTTATCTGATGCAAATAATCTTCGTTTGAATCCACTAATTTTAATTGCACCGATAATATCTGAGATGCCTTGTCTAGAAAAGACATATCCATTTTACAATTTTTATCAAAAAACGAATGAATATCTTCTATACACGCTTTTGAATAAATATAACTTTCTTTTTCCAGTGTTAAATTTGTATGATAGATTATCTCACCATATTCACCCGCCTCATGTCCAGCATATTTTTGAATACAATAATCATAATATTGTTCAATTGTACCCATCTTTATATCAGAGATTTCAAGCTGATGACGCATATCTTCAGCCATTTCAATATACATTTGAGATGGTGTAATTATATACAAATTACTTCTACTTAAACTTTTAGGGTTATCATACAAAATGATAGGTAATCTATGTAACATAATCATAGATTTACCCGAACCGGCACATCCCTGCACGATCATATTTCTATCGTAGGGTGCTTGAATAATTTCTCCCTGCTTTTTTTGAATAGAAAATACAATATTCTTGAACTCCGGTGTAGAACGTCTTTCTAATAATTCCTGAAGAAATTCGTCTGAAATTATTTTTGCTGCTGCATCTGGTTCATATTCATCCGGATTAAATTCTTGTATCATTTTTTCCAAAAAAGAATCGCTGAAATATCCTGTGCCCTTTATCTTATTCATCAATACATCATCAAACACCCCTGGCATCAAATTTAAAGCGCTTACGACCCGTGTAAATCTTAGTTTAACCTGATTCTTTACAATGAGCGTATAATCTGTATGATGTTCAACTCCATGCCTGTCTTTTACCACACTTTCATATTTTACGGATGAATTATTTAATATATAATGTCTACATAAAGGCATTTTCCAAGATGTAACAAAACTTTCAGCATTATTACCGCATGAATGAAGTCCCACCTTAATTTCATCTATTCCTTCACCATCGACATCTTTATAGTGTAATAATAAACGGGTATGATATAGTTCATCCCTAGCTTGAAGAAATTTCTTTCTATTTTGATTAGTGTCTTTAAGACCTTGTTGAGCCAACAATTTTGCCAAATATGTATCCGGATTAATAGATATATCTGTATTTCTTGCCTCTTCTACATAATTTTGCATTCTTTGATCCAGATTTCTAATTACCTTGTCCATTTTCGTGATTAAATTATCAAGTACATTCTGTTCTTCCTTTTTTAAATCCTCTGCGTTTTCATTTAGATTCAATCATTCCACCTCTTTCTACTCTACATTTCAAAAAAAACCTGCAATAATCGAGCTGAATATTTTCCTTCAAAGCGCACGCATGGAAAATATTCAGTATCCAGAATGTCTCCCTCTGAAATAAAATCGGCCGCATATAGAGGTTGTCCAAACCATACTATGCTTTTGTCTATAATCGTTATTGGTGTAGTAACATATTCAAATATCTTAGTATATTTTTGTATATCATTTGGTAAAACAATTTCTTCCGAATGTCTTATGCAAATTTCTACATTTTTTTCATATTTCTCATTAAAGATTTTGCACATTAGACTAATCTTACTGTCAGAATCATCCATTACATCTGGCATATCTATATCAATTTTCTTTTTTGCGGATTGAATATCACTAATAAATGTTTCCCAACTGGCTTCTCTATCCTCAAGATATACACTTGGTTTTTCCCCCATTGCAGGCATCAACTCATCTAATATCTCAAAACCTTTTTTTGACTTTATTGACTGTTTCATTATATTTATAGCCTTAGTAAAAATAAGGTTTTGGGATATCTTCTTTTGTAACAGATAATCGGTATTTGCTACTAATACAAATTTACCTTTTGCCCTTGTCACAGCCACATTAAACAATCTATTTGCAGTATTATGTTTCATAGATGTCAATAGTGTACCTGGATATGACATTCTATAACAATCAACTGCATCATATATTATTACCGGTTTCTCTGATCCTTGAAACTGATGCACTGTAGCACAAGATACCTTCTCCCATCTTTTATCTACTGACTGTATATCTCGAAGCATCGCTACTATTAATCTGGATTGTGCGCTATAAGGAGTTATAATACCGACTTCAAAATTTCCTATATATTTTTCTGCCAATCTCATACACATCATCGCTGATAAAAGATTTATTCTGGAATTATCTTTTGTTTTAGTGCATACTGAATACATTCCACTCAAGTCTATTAGTGCCATCGGTTCCTTTTTGCAGGGTGAAAATGCAGCAATTTCATTTCGGCTTTCCATTATTTTATAAAATGTTTTTAATCTACCATGATACATGTTTTCGCTGACAAAATCTGCAATTTCCTGATGCATTCTATATTGCAAGTCAAGCATTACCAACCAATCATGTCCTTCGTTATTCTCCACAGCAGATGTAATTCCTATATGTTCAAATATATCCTTCGTTAACCGGTCATCAATCTTATTTTGTACAATGGCAGGTAACTGGCAAAAATCTCCTAAACATACAAAATATTTTTTGCCATTCCTGCTGCAAATATTACCTGAGGTACATATGCCATACTTGCCTCATCAAATATAACAACATCAAAACTTTGTGTGTATATTGCCTTATCAACGGTAGCTTTAGATACTGTAGTTGCAACAAACGCTGATTTATGAATAAGTTCTTTCTCTTTCTCTAATAAATAATTTCTGATTTTATTTAATCTATTATTTATCTCAAGCCTTTCTGGAGCCCTTTTTCTTAGCTTTTTCTTTTCCTCTAAAAGCTTTTGATATTCCTGCGCCAACCTTGGATTCTTTTGCAATACAAACTGGTATGATGTTAGGCTTTTACTATTAACTAACTCCTTTATTCTAGGATATCCATATCGAATAACCATACCATCTGGAAAATCAGCTTTTTGGGCAATGCGAAATAAAGCTCCATCGACTGAAACATTACTGTAAGAAAGCATCAGAACACGTCTTCCTTTACAGATATGCTCTATTGCTATTTTAGAAAGTATTTCTGTTTTTCCGGTTCCCGGAGGTCCCCAAATAAATGTGATTTTTTCAGATATTGCTCTATTAAAGGCATAATCCTGTCCACTTCTAATACTGTTCCATAGTGTAATATGCTTTCGTCCATTACAAGCTATTTCATATGCAATCGAGTCGACCCTAGGTTCCATATCATCAAGTCTGTCCATCAATGACTCCAATAATTGCCACTGTTCGGATGTAAACTCAACACTCTCTACAAATTCTCCAATATATTCTGTAGTCCTGATAAGTATTGTAAAATCTTCACAGGATACTACATATGCTGTTACAATATTATCTGGAAACCATAACTTTATAGCTGTTCCATCTGGATAATGCATATCAGTATCGGTATCGAATGCATATAAATATTCTCCATTTTTAGATGGCAATTTTTCCCCATCAATAATTCTATATTTTTTTCCGCCTGTTGTTTTTAAGTACTCAATTTCACTATTAACAGCAAATCTACAATCTCGCTTAAACATATCAAATGAAGCCCCTATGCCCTCTAGCTGTATCCGTTTTTGGAGTTTCTCATCTTCAAGTTCAAACATTTTAGCAAATGAAGAGGGATACGCATATTTGCTTATTTCTCCATAGAAATCAATTGCGACATATCCGTCTTTTATATATTCAATTGTTCCTATAGCATGAGTGTTAACATTAACAACACGCATACCGATTAGACTGTCTATATCCATCTTGCCACCCTTTTTACAATACTTCCTTATCATTATTTATACATATTATAATATGCTTTTTTCAAGTCACTCGGTTCCTTTATTTTACTCAAACCTGTTAATTCCTTTGCAATTGTTTCTTTAAGTTCCTTTTTCTTTGAAAATGAAAAGAATCCCTTGTTTTCAAGTTCTTTTTTTAATTTTTCCACCTTTTTCTGCTGTCTATCAAACTCACATTTATATTTTTCATAAGCATGTTCATATACACCTTTTCTTTTTATTGCCTCATTAATATAATTTCTTATACTTTTTATCAATAAATCAATATAATATTTCCTTATACTCTCATATGAATCTACTTTAAAATCTTCATTCTGAATTTCATCAAATGGATTTATTCCCACATTGAACAACTTTCTAATTTTAGTTTCATCCACCTGATGTGCAAACCAAATTTCTGCCTTCTCACATACATCAACCTCGGTAATAGAAATAATTTGATCCATGTCTTTGGAAAAATTCTCTCTTATCCATGTATCTAACTGATGCTTATTTTCACACATTTTTTTAAGCCTTCAAATGGCTCTATCAACGAGTCTGCATAATGCGAAAAGAATTTTTTTATAACAGTAATTTCATCAATATCCATATAATCAGCAAGTACAGCCACATACTCATCCATTTTTTCAAATGAAGTTAATGAACCATCTATTTTAGATTCCACCATGCTTTGCAATATTTCTACCGGAAATATCTTTTTTGCATCTTTTAATGTATTTACATCAAAATATCCTGCTTCCAGCATTTTCTTATAAACATCAATATTAAATGGACATGCCTCATAAGCTTGTACAAGCAATTGTCTCTTATCTAATGCTCCTGACATGTTTTCGAGTATTGCATCGGATCTTTTTTCATTGTATTCTACAATATTATCAACATTAAATTTACCGTGCAGTGTTAACTCAAGAAGATAATTCTCCATTAACTCATTGTTAAAGGTTTCGATAATTTCTACAAACCCTATTCCAAAGTCATTTATGAGTATACTTGTGCATATCTGATTCAATGCATTTTCACATGCTACTTGTATCTTTTGAACTGCCTTTTCATATTGCTGATCTGCTTTTTTCGCTTGAGAAAGCATAATATGTTTCTCTACCGCAGAATGTACCATTAGCGATGTAAAACTATTTGTAAAAAATCGTATTCCAGAACCAGTTATTGTATTTGCTGCTGATCTATATGCAGAATTTTCCCCTGCCTCTTTTTCTTCAGCAAGTTTCTCAACCTCATCGGCCACTTTTATAATAGCTTTATTTCCAAGTTCCTGTACCGCTTTAAATCCTGATAATCTTCCAGCCAGATCGACAACACTTACATCATAAATATCGCGTCTAATCAAATCATCAACTATCCCCTGACATGCTTCTAACATTATTGAATGATAGTTTTGTATTTCATCATTAAAATTTAAAAAAAATTTGTTGCCTCAGTTTCCGAATACCTTACTATCATATTGGAGGACTCATGTATGAGTTTTATAATTTCTTTTTCCACAAACGACCTACTTTTAATTAAAATAGTAACATCTTCCGGTACTTTATATGTCTTATTCATAAATGTGACATCAAAATAATTTGCCGATTTCTGCGAAATACCATCATTCACTGGCATTTTACTATGTTCATCATCAGTAGAATTCGATATTGTCTTGATAACTTCCAGATTAATTGGATCTACTTCCAACGGTTCACTCCCTATATAATTATTTTTATAATATTTTTCCAATTCAATTATATAATCTTTCAATTTATCCAATTCCTTATTGTTTATCACTCTATCTGCACCTTCAAGAGCAACTCCTAAAACTTGGTATATACTTATAAACATACTCCCTATAGAATTATGTGCACCTTGTCTGAATAATTGATTGTCAAATTCAATAAGTATATCAAATATCTGAGGTACTCTAAAAACTGTTAAATCTATATTTAAATCAGACAGCATATGATCCCAATACTCCGGTGGTATATCAATTTGTGTATACTGCTGAATAAATTGAATTTCATCATTATTTGGTTTTTCATCATCACATAAGTACAATAAAAATGATAATAAATCTAAATTTAATAACAACACAACTTCATTGTCATCCATTTGTGTTCTTTCCATTACCAGCTTTCCCAAGCTATATAAAGTAGCTACCATAATTTTCACATTACGATAATATTCATCAATTTTTACTTGATCCATACCTTCTTATCTCGCCTTCATCTTTGAAAATTCTATTACTATCAACGACTCCATAATAAGAATATTATATTATATTATCATAATAATAGCAATCAGAAATACTATTTTTTATCCTTTATTTTCATTATATACCAGGCATATTTATGCACTTTCACAAACAGATATAAAAAATCAAGTTTCTATTTGTATCGTTTCTTTGTTATCTATTTTCATTAACTCTTGTCTCATTTTCTATTCCCGTAGAAATAATTCTACACCCCCACCATTAACGACAAATACCGCTTTCCTTTTCACCCTAATCAGCATACTCATTATCCAATTCTTTTACAAGTTATACTTTTATTTCTTTCATCCCTAAAATTCTCTCTCAAAATAATAGCTACTTCCTACCATTTTAAAAAATATATCATCCGTAATACTCTCCTGCCCGGCTTTACCTATTCTCTTCAAAACATCATTGCTGTGCTATCTATTTTTCGTCTATAGTTAGAATATCACACACATATATTGCACGTCAATATTCCATTTATATTCACATCTGTAATTCCACGTGTAAATATAAAGTATACATATTACGCGTCTATTTATTTAATATAATATAGAGGTGATTATATGCAATTTAAAATAAAAAAGACAGAATATGTAAATAAAACATTCCGCATAATCAAAGATTTAAACGAACGTCTATCACAGATAGCCCAAAAAGAAGATATCTCTATGAATGAACTTGTAGTTCAATGCTGCGAATTTGCTTTATCTAACTTAAGTGATAATAAAGAAAATATATGACAGATTATTATCTCATGGGCAATAACTGCGAGTTCTCTTTTAAATCAACAATATATAATTTGTAAGAGAACACTCCTAAAATGCCAAATAAGGTGCCCCAAAAATCAAACTTTTGGACGCACCTTATTTTACATTATAAAACCATATCTTTACTCTTTACCTGCAAACGCCTTCCTGCTATACATATAATAGATCACAAACAACACGCCTCCGGTAAATATCCATGAAGCCACATACACATTCATCAGCATTCCAAAGGTCGGAACCATCTTAAAGATCGTTACCAGCCAGATCATTCGAAAAACCACCGTTCCAAGAATAGTCACAACAGACGGCTCCAGAGATCTTCCCATACCTCTCATAGCAGCACTTTCTACCTCATAGGTTGCAGTCAGTCCCTCCAGGGCACAGACACGCTCCATCCGGATAATGCCGTAAGCGGCAACTGCCTGGCTTGTGGTATAGATGCTGACAAAGAATCCCTTCCACAAAATAAATACAACACTCAATATCTCAGTAAAACCGATTCCAAACAGCATACACAACCAAAAGATCCTGCGGCACCGCTTGAAATTCCCGGCACCATAATTCTGGCTGGTAAAGGTTACTGCCGCCTGCGCAAATGCATTGGCAATATCGTATGTAAAATATTCAAAATTTAATGCCAGAGAGGAGCCGGCAATGGCATCCTCTCCAAAGGAATTGATGCCGCTCTGGATAAACACATTAGAGATAGAAAAAATGGCTCCCTGAATTCCCGCCGGGATGCCAATGATCAACACCTTTTTCAAATCTGTCCATTTGATCCTCATATCGTGAAAACGAAATTGAAACTCATCTCTCCTGTGATGAAGACAGTGAATCACGAGAGATGCGCTCAATATATTGGAGATCACGGTAGCGATCGCCACGCCGGATACTCCCAGCCGGAAACAGATCACAAGTACCAGATTCAGGATCACATTGACGATTCCTGATGCCAGAAGATAATACATTGGGTGTCTGGTGTCTCCAAAGCTTCGAAGTGCTGCTGAACCAAAATTGTAGATCAGCATAAAGGGAATACTCAAAAAATAGATCCTGATATACAATAAGGCTTCTGCCATGACGCTTTCCGGTGTGCCGGATGCTTCCAAAACAAGCCTGGCCGTCAGCATACCAAGAAGCATCAGAAATACCCCAAAAGCTGCTCCGAAGGTTAAAACCGTATGAAGCATACCCGGAATCCGTTCCCGTTTCTTCTGACCGATCAGACTTGCTAACACGGCATTTGGTCCCACCGAAAGTCCTACGATCAGATTAACAAAGATACCTACCAGTGCCACGCAGCTTCCCACGGCCGCCAATGCCTGATCTCCCGCAAATCGTCCCACAACGGCAACATCTGCCGAATTAAAAAGCTGCTGTAAAATACTACTAAACGCTAACGGAAGGGAAAACAGAATCAATTTTCCTACAATCCCTCCGTTTAACATATCCATCTCTTTTTCTTTTGCTGTTGTTTTCATGATCTTTTGCCTCCACATTTCCTAACACTGTATCACAATTTATATCAAATAGAAAGTGTGGATATCATCAAAAATTGTATATTAGACCCATACCAATTTCTTTTTCAGATACTGTGGCATTACAGCTCCCGGATCACATCCTCCCGTACCGGATCCATATGTTCATCAATAAGACCAAAATCCATCTCCTTATAACTCCATGCCGCCCTTCCAATACCATACTTTTCAAAAACAGCATGAATACTCTGATACCATTTCAGAGTGTCTTCCGGAGATGCCAGATTGATCACTCCATATTCCCCACAATATAATGGTACATTTCTCTCCTCAGCAACTGTAATAGCCTCTGCAAACAGCTTTTCAAAGAATTCACTGTCCAGAGCATGGGCAATGTCCTTTACCAGCTCCAGCATGATCACATTGTCTGGAAGATATTCCTTGGTCTTGTCCATAAACACGGACATGTCATTATCAAAGGACATCCGGTAATCCGCAGGCATGGTATCAACCCAGCCCGCTCCCTGATGAGTAAAGATCAGAGGCTCATAGCAATGAAAATTATAAACAATGTTCTCATCTACCGGCATCGGAAGATCCTTTACTGCAGTAACACTGTTATTCCAGTAGCCACCAATCATAATCTTTGTTTTCGGAGCAATAACACGGATCCTGCGGATACATTCTGCTGAAATCTGCTTCCATGCATCCATAGTCTTCTCGTCCGTCACTTCATTAAGAAGCTCAAAGGCAACCTGATCTCCATATCCGGCAAATCTCCGGGCAATCTCCTCCCACAGGGTATAGAAATACTCCTGATAACTTTCCTCCGCAAAAAAACCATGCTCCTGCTCATTTTTATCAAAGGAATAACCTGCGGTTTTATGAAGATCCAAAATGACATTCAGCCCATATTTCCGGCACCACTCCACAGCACTCTTCACATAACCAAAACCATCCTCCTTAAATGCTCCGTTTTCCTCCCGCAGGACATTGTAATCCATTGGCAGACGAAGATGGTCCAACCCCCAGGTACTAAGACGTCTGATGTCTTCCTCCTCAATAAAATGCTCCAGCCTTTCCTTGCTGTAATCACACTGGGATAACCAGCCGCCAAGATTGACACCCTTTTCATATCCGATCCATTTTCTCATCGTGATCACCTTTCCTTTCTTTTTCTTGCATTTATATAAGCATTGTCTGTTTTCTTTTTACAACTTCATCATAGTATTATTTAGCCGGATATGATACAATGAAACAGATAAATATATCATAATACCGATATAATATGATATCAGGGTCAAAAGCAGATAGTAATATATGTTTACATCCAAATTACTATCTGCCGGCTTAACCATGGCATCATAAAATTACTTTCCACAGAAAGGAACTTTCATACCCATGAATGTTAATAAGGAACTCCGTAATCTCCTCGCCAAGCAGCAGGAGGAAGAATATTTTCATATCTCCCTGGAGGAGGAATTTGCCTTCTACCGGGATATTGCCTCCGGCAATCCGGACATTTTGCAGGGAGATATCGCCAATCAGAACTGGGAACATATGGGAACATTATCTGCAAATCCTCTGCAGAATATGAAGTATCATCATGTCATTCTGATCGCTATGATCACCCGTTTTTGCATTGAAGGGGGACTGGAACCGGAGCAGTCCTTTACCCTCAGTGACCTCTTGATCCGAAAGGTGGATCAGTGTACCAGTCAGGAGGAGCTCGCCGGGATCAAGGTGAAGGCTGTCACTGCTTTTACCAACGCCATGCATGAGCTTCGTCAAGGGAAAGCCCTTTCCTATCATGTCCGGCATGGCATTGATTACATTGTCAAACATATGTCCCACCCTCTTTCCAGCCGGGAAGTTGCAGCAGCACTGGGACTTCACCCGGAATATTTATCGAAACTTTTCAAAAAAGAAACAGGATATACCCTGCAACAGTATATCCTGCATAAAAAATGTGAAACCTCCTGCTATATGTTGAAAAACAGCACCATTAGCTGTACCGATATCAGTTCCTTTCTGGGCTTTGCCTCCTGCAGCCATTATATCCGCTGCTTCCACCGGGAATATGGTGTCACACCGGGGCAATACCGGCGAAACGAGGATCTTACTGACTATTCCAGGCATTGAAATTCCATTTGGAATACGATATCTTAAAATTATGCAAATCGAAGTTGCGAAGCAACTTCTAATATGAACCCTTTAGGATTCATTATACACCGCATATGCGCTGTTATACATACGGCGAAGATTTTCCTTACTGTTGTACTGCTCCCCGATACAAAACTCCTTGGACCAGGTCATATAATATGCCCATGGTGTATGGGACTCTGCCAGCATATCCACATCCGGCATATAACCCACCTCAGCCAGAGCCGCCACCTTATTGGTACTGGTCGCCCGGATCAGCTCCTCGTATTCCTTCGCATAGTCTGTGGGCGCATATTCCGGCAGGTAAATATCTACAGAAACAATATCCACAAACGCATCCCCCGGATATCCCTCCGGCAGTCTGCAGTTCCATACCCAGAGCAGATTGTCCAGATGACATTCATTCACATAATAATCATACATCAACAGATACAGATCCCTGGCAACCTCCGGTCCCTTAGACCCCCACCAGAACCAGGTTCCGTCTGACTCATGAAACGGTCTCCAGAGAATTGGGATTCCTGCCTCTCTAAACTCCTCAAGATAACCGGCGATCACCTTCATATCGTGATAAAACGCCTCCCGCTCCGGTGTCCCTTCGACCAGTACCTTTGCCGGATCAAAATCAGTATGCTCCGCATAAAAGCTTTTGTCCCTGCCTCCTAAAGGAGAAAACCAGTGAAAGGAAAATGTTACGATCCCATCGGATTCCTTTGCCCATTTCATAGCCGTTTTTAATGTGTCCCTGTTTTCGTACACCTCAGTAAGACATGCCTCACTGGCATCAGCCTCATTGATATTTGGTGAATATGCCAAAAGCTCAAATCCTCTCAGCTTCGGCTGCTTTCCGGTAATCTCCCGGATATATGTAATCTCCTCCATAGGATTTGTCTGGGTATGCTGTCCCGTAATAATCCCATGTCCTGCTGTCTGTTCCAGATAATTTAAAAGAGCTGCTGCCTCCGGAGAGGCATTTTGATTCACCGGTTTCTGCATTTTGAGATGCCTCCTGTTTTCATTACTGATTCTGCATTCCTGTGCTATCCAATTTCAAGAACACTTTACATATACATTTTTGGCTTACATTATGTCCGCATTTCCGGACACATCATCCTTTAAGATAAATTTGTGGATCACCTTTGCCACACCATCCTCATCATTGGAGGCTGTCACATAATCTGCTGCATCCTTTACCACCGGCTGGGCATTCTCCATGGCCACTCCAAGACCGGCATATTTGATCATAGACAGATCATTAAAGCCATCTCCGCAGGCGATCATATCTTTCCTTTTATTTCCTGTCATTTTACAGAATCGTTCCAGAGAAGCCGCCTTGTCAATGCCCTTTGGGGTGATCTCCACAAAAAACGGCTCACTTCGGCTGATACAGAGCTTGTCCCCAAACTTTTCGGCATAGATCTTCTCTGCTTCCGCTGCCATCTCCGGCTCGGCTGTTCCCAGACATTTATTCAATGGAAAATCCACATAATCCTCTACCTTTTCCATCTGTTTCACCGGCAGATGATTGATATTCTTCTCCACATCAATATACTCATCATAATGCATTCCGGTGATGATATTGTTATCCTCATCATAGGAAAGCAGACCAATATCCAGCTTTCTTGCCAGAGAGAACAGTTCCGGCACAAGCTCCGGCGGCAGTGTTTTCTGGTAGATTACCTCATCACTGCTGCAGTCCGTAATCTTTCCACCATTAAAGGATAAAATATATCCTCCATGCTCCTTTAATTTTAACTCCTTGGCTAAAGGCTTGATCCCTGCTGTGGGACGCCCGGATGCAAGGACCACGGTATGTCCCTTCTCCTGCATCTCCATCAGTGCCGCCTTTGTCTCCGGCGTGATCTTCTTTTCTGAATTGGTCAATGTGCCATCTAAATCCAGCACCAATACTTTTTTATCCATTTCTATTCCCGGTTCCTTTCTCACCCTACGCAAACTGGCTGTTATACAAGTTTGCATAGAATCCGTTCTGTGCAAGCAGGCTTTCATGGCTGCCCTGCTCAATAATGTTACCATCCTTCATCACCAGAATAATATCGGCATTTTTGATCGTTGATAAACGATGTGCCACAATAAAACTCGTTCTTCCCTTCATAAGCTTTTCGAATGCTCTCTGGATCCGTATCTCCGTACGGGTATCAATCGAAGAGGTTGCCTCATCCAGTATCAGCATCGGAGGCTGGCAAAGCATAACTCTTGTAATACATAATAACTGCTTCTGTCCCTGGGAAAGATTATCTCCATCCTCACGAACCACCGTATCGTAGCCCTGTGGCAGACGTTTAATAAAGCTGTGGGCATGGGTTGCCTTTGCTGCTGCAATGATCTCCTCCTCGGTCGCATCCGGTCTTCCCATGATAATGTTATCCCGGATCGTCCCATCCTTAAGCCATGTCTCCTGAAGCACCATACCGATATTGCTTCGCAGGCTGGCTCTTGTCATATTGCGGATGTCGGTGCCGTCCACTGCGATCACACCCTTATTCACATCATAGAAACGCATCAGCAGATTGATCACCGTAGTTTTTCCACATCCGGTTGGTCCGACGATCGCCACACGCTGTCCCGGCTTTACGGTAAGATTAAAATCCCGGATCAGCTTCTGTTCCGGCACATAGGAGAAGGAAACATTTTTCAGTTCCACCGCACCCTTCACCTGTGTCAGCTCGATCGCATCCGGCTTGTCCGGCTCCTGCGGCTCTGCCTCCATCAGTTCAAACACTCTGGCAGCACAGGCGATCGCATTCTGCAGCTCGGTAATGACACCGGAGATCTCATTAAACGGCTTGGTATACTGGTTTGCATAGCTTAAGAAGCTGGTGAGTCGTCCCACAGACAGCATTCCGTGAATGGCAAAAAATGCACCCACAATACCGACTCCCGCATACACCAGATTGTTGACAAAACGTGTGGCCGGGTTGGTAATAGATGAAAAGAAGGTGGCTCTCAGAGAATACTTCTCCAGTCTGCCGTTGATCTCATCAAACTGCTCCAGAGAGCGTTTCTCGTGACCATATGCCTGTACCACTCTCTGATTGCCGATCATCTCGTCGATCAAAGCCGTCTGGGCTCCTCTTTCCTTTGACTGCATTTGAAACATGGTGTAAGACTTTTTGGCAATAAAGCCTGCCACAAAAAAAGACAACGGAGTCACCAGAATCACCACAAGCGTGATCCATACATTGATCTGCAACATAAACACCAGAGTCCCAACAATCGTCATCACACCGGTAAATGCCTGGGTAAATCCCATCAGAAGACCATCGGCAAACTGGTCCACATCTGCGATCACACGGCTTACAATATCACCTGCCGCATGGCCATCCAGATACTTCAGAGGCACGATCTGAATCCGGTCCATGGCATCTTTCCGGATATCCTGAACCACGTGATAAGTAATATAGTTATTGCAGATATTCATGATCCACTGTGCCACACCTGTAATTGCCAGCACGATCAGCATCGTTTTCACAATCGGCTTTAAGCCGGCAAAATCAACCTTTCCCTTCTCTACCATAAGATCCACGGCATTACCTGTAAGGATTGGAAGATAAAGTGTTGTGATCACCGTCACCGCTGCAAAGATCAGCGACATCACTACACGAACCCGATACTTTTTAATATATTTCATTACTTTTTTCAGGGTCTTCTTCTGGTCATCTCTGGTCATTTTTTCTTTTCCTGCCACCTTTTATCTCACCTCTTCCTTCTGCGTCTTTGTTTCCCCGGGTTTCTTAAACTGGGAATCATAAATTTCCTTATATACACTGCAGTTTTCGAGCAGTTCTTCGTGGGTTCCCATCCCCACAAGCTGTCCGTCATCCAGTACCAGAATTTTATCCGCTTGCTGGATAGAAGAGGTTCTCTGCGATACGATAAATATCGTTGATGTATTTTTCAATGTACCAAGGGCTTTTCGAAGCTTTGCATCTGTTGCAAAGTCAAGTGCCGAAGCACTGTCGTCCAAGATCAGAATGGAAGGCTTTCGCACCAGCGCTCTGGCAATGGTAAATCTCTGTCTCTGTCCTCCGGAAAGGTTTCTCCCCCCCTGTTCGATCTCGTAATCCAGTCCCTCCGGCTTACCGGCAACCACTTCAGATGCCTGTGCGAGCTCCAATGCCTCATTGATCTGTTTATCGTCTGCATCCGGATTACCCCAGTGGATATTTTCACGGATGGAGCCATGGAACAGCACCGCCTTCTGCATTACGATACCAATATTCTGCCGCAGTTCTTCCAGTCTGTACGATTTTACGTCCTGTCCGTTAATTCGTACACTTCCCTCTGTGGCATCATAAAATCTTGGGATCATATGCACCAGAGAAGTCTTTCCGGAACCGGTACCACCAATAATACCGATGGTCTGACCCGGCTCTGCCGTAAAGGTGATATCCTCCAGAGACGCTTCTCCCGCACCTTTATATGCCAGTGCCACATGGTCAAACTCCACAAGTGCCGGTTTCTTATCCTGCCCCGGTTCAAAGGATACATTCCCGTCCTCCAGACTGCTGTTTACCTCCAGCAAGGACTGGATACGATTGCCGCATGCCACACATTTTGTAGTCATGATGATAGTATTGGCAAGCTTGACTAACTCCACCAGAATCTGTGACATGTAATTGATCAGCGCCACGATCTGTCCCTGTGTCAGAGTTCCCATATTGATACGGACCGCTCCGGTCCAGATCAGTGCCACCAAAGCTCCGTTGATCATAATATAAGTGACCGGATTCATCAGTGCGGAAATACGTCCCACAAAAAGCTGCATTCTGGTGAGCAGATCATTTTCCTGACGAAAGCTTTCTCTCTCTGCCTGCTCCTTGTTAAATGCGCGGATCACACGTACACCGCTCAGATTCTGTCTTGTCACCCCCAGCAGAAGGTCCAGATGCCCCTGTACCTTCTGATACATAGGCATAGTCATAAGCATAATGCCAAACACGACAATGGCAAGCAGCGGAATGACTACCGCAAAGATAAGTGCCGCCTTTACATCAATGGTAAATGCCATGATCGCCGCACCAAATACAATAAACGGGGATCGTAGGAAAAGACGAAGTGCCAGGTTGGTTCCTGACTGAACCTGATTGATATCACTGGTCATTCTCGTGATCATCATGGAGGTTCCCGCCTCGTCCATCTCGGTAAAAGACAACGACTCAATATGCTCAAACACCGCATGACGAAGCTTTGTCGCAAAGCCTACCGCCGCCTTTGCCGCAAAATACTGTGCCGTGATGGAGCAGGTCAGACCGATCGCCGCCAGCACCAGCAAAAGACCACCCATCTTCCAGATATATGGCACATTGTTTTGGGAAATACCTCTGTCGATCAGCCATGCCATAACCATGGGAACGGTGAGATCAAAGCATGCCTCCAGCAATTTAAACAAAGGGCCCAGGATACATTCCTTCTGATACTCCGTAATATACTTCAATAGTTTTTTCATCAGATGCCTCCTAAAAGTAATATGCCCAAAAGACACAACTTTTATTGTATCGTGTATCTGACGTTTGGTCAATATGCCATCCGTTCTTTATCCATACCAAAAAAGACATTCGTGATCCATTTAGACAAAAAGATAGAAAAGAAGATAATCGCCAGAAGCTCCCACAATAATTTTTTTATCAGCAGGCTTTCCCAGGTCAGCTCAATATTATTTTTATGAATCCGGCGCAACATAGAAAAGGCACTCTGCTGTGTGTTCCAGTTACTCTTCCAACCGGAAAAATCAGACCATTGCCCCGGTAAAAGCTCCTGAAACATCCTTGTTCCATGGGCCAGATCAAACCGCAGCCACGTTCCTGCCAGTCCCCTCTGATCCAAAAATGCCTGTGCTCTGATCCGGGTCAGAACCTGCGGCCGGTGAGAAAATGTGATCCTGTTTAGATGCATTTTGGACATCCTTTCCCCTGCTTCCACCACAAAGGCATCGGAAATATTGGGGATCACACCTCGCACCAGCCAGCACTGTCCCCCCTGCTCTACCTTCTCTCCTGCAATATCAGTACCTTCAAAAAGCTGCTCTGCCGTTTTCTTTCCCAGCAGACATCCCCGGTTATCGGACGGAGAAAGAATTGCCGCTCCCGGCAGTACCCACTCAGAGGAACCACAAAGCACAAGCATTTCTGCCTCTGTTTCCCGGCCGGTTTCCGTCTGGGATAAAGTAATATGCTCCTTTGCTCCCCAGATCGTCACACATTTTTGCTTCCCCGCCAGTGTCTTTTGGGCCTCCGCTGCCGTTACCGGCTGTGACAGATCCGCTGTCAGATAATGCTCCGTGCTGTCCGCTTCCGTTCCTGCTTTCAGACTCCATATGCCAGACAAAACTGCTGCCGCCAGACAGGCCGCCATCCACAGGAAACCACCCCGGCGCATCATCCCTCCTGCAGGCGGACTCTGTCCCCTGCACGAATGATCCGGGTAGCTTCTGTGATCACCTGATCCTCCTGGGACAGATTATCTTCACTGATTGCCGCAAAGCTTCCGTTTCTTTTTAAAACAGTCACATCCACTCTGGATACTGTTTTTTGTTTTCCAAGCACCGTTTTCACCGAACGGATCACATAGACATAGTTTTTTCCCTGCTCTGTATGAAGTGCTGTCAACGGGATCGTCACATCATAGGGACCTGACTCCTTTCGTACCGTCATTTCCGCTACCTGACCGATTCTGCACTTTCCCTGAGGAACCTGCACAGTCACCTTTCTTTTTTCCGTGCCATCAGATTGTAGCTGTTCCTCTATGGACGATATTGTTAGTCCCCTTATTTTTTTCTCTGCTGTCTTTAATGTCACTTCATCCCCCACAGAAAGCTTCTTTGCTTCTCTCTTTTCCATCAATGATGTAAACTGAAGCTTTTCCCCGTTTCCCGCATACAGAAGCACAGCGGATTCATTTGTCACATCTCCCGACTTCACATGAACTGCCGTAACCACGCCATCCTGATCTGCCCGGACCGCTCCCCCTGCTCCGGCAAGCTCCTGTAGCTGACGCAGCATTTTCTGTTTCTCTCTGATCTGGAGATCATTCTGCTCTTTGGTATAATTGATTTCCGTTTTTATTTCCCTTTCTGCTTCTGTTCCCTTTTCCGGATGACACTCTGCCAGCTTATTCCTTGCTTTCTTTAAAGAAGCTTTCGCCTTCTTTACCTTCCGGCGGTTCTCTGACACGGTACGGCGGTAATCATCTCTGGCACGTTTTAATGTCTCCTTTTGATCTGCCCGCTTTTGCTGCAGCGTCTGCTCCTGTGTCTGAAGCTGTAGCTGAAGCGAAGCAATCTCATCCTCCAATGCACTGATATCATCCTCTGTATTTTCCCCTTCACTGCCCTTTTGCTTCAGCTCCTTTAACCGGTCCAGCTTCTTCTGCTTCTGGGCAAGCTCCAGTCTGCCCGCCGCCAGTGTTCCATCATCCTCCACCGGTTTTGCGGCATCCTCCACAGCTCTTGCCGCCTGCAGTTTCTCTGTCTGTGCAGTTTCCTTTGCATTGTCATACTCCGTGGAAGCAGTCTCCACCGCTGCTGTAAGCTCCTGTTTCTTCTGCTGATACTGCTCTCTGTTCTGTTTTTTCTGGGACTTTATTGTCTCTCTTTTTTCCTGTCTGTTCCGGCGAATGGTATCCTGTGCCTCCTCACTCTGCAGCTCTAAGCCCCGGATCTCTTTCTGCAGAGTCTGTATCTTTTCCTCCAGACTCTTTGCCTGCACTTTTGCCAGCACATCCCCCTTGCGAAGCTTCTGCCCCTTTTGTACATATACCTTTTCCAACACAAGACCGGCCAGAGTCCAGAACCCGTTTTCTGTTTGCTGCTCCATAGTTCCCTCCCCTGTCACGATCGTCTCCAGACTCCGGGTACCCGGATGGATCGCCGCTACCTGTGCTACAGTCATAGAGGCTGCCCCTCTGGAGATTACAGTCATTGCAAACATAAACACCATAAAACCAGCCAATATTTTTGCACATTTATTCTTTGTAAGCTTTGATAACATATTCTCACTCCTTTACCGCAGCCTCTGTAATTCCCTGCTCCATATACCTCTGCCCCATGCCAAAGATCAGCAATGCCGGGATCATTGTCACAAAACAGCTGCAAAGGGTAAACCCCAAGTGGTCCTTCTGCAGCTGCGGCAGATATAAAGACAACGGCTGCAGCTTTTTCTCCTTCAGAAATACCATAGGCTGCTCGATCATACTAAAGCATTCCAGACATTGCAGCACCAGTGCTGACAAAATTCCGGAGGTTCCCATGGGAATCCCGATCTTTATGAATATTTTCCATTCTCCCGCCCCATCAATCCGTGCCGCCTCCAGCATTTCCTCCGGAATACTGCAAAAGAAACGATACATCAAAAACACCGGAAAGGTGGAAAATGCTCCCGGCAGGATCACAGCCCAAAGAGTATCCAGCAGATGAAAGCGGTCCAGCACCAGATATTCTGACAGCATTGTCACCTGAAAGGGCAGAAGCATCAGCAAAATATAAAGCAGATAAACAGCCCTTTTGCCCGGAAAGGAATATCTTGCCAGCCCCCAGGCACCGGGAATCCCAACAATGATCTGTCCTGCCAGCACTCCCACTGTGATCTTCATGGTATTCCAGAACATCTGAAAATACTCCGGTGAATCCAGACAAAGCTGTACATAATGGCGCAGTGTGGGATAAAGCGGAAGCCAGTGCCATGCCGCATATCCATCACTGTCGGAAAACGCCGGAGCCAGTAATTCTGCTAATTCCTGATCTCCCATCAGGCTTCCCCCCAGCAGAAAAAGCACCGGTGCCACCGTGATCAGCCCTGCCACGGCAAGCAACAGAAATTTCCCCATGGTTACTACTTTTTTCATTCTCTCATTCCTTTCTCAACCCGCAAACTTTGAATCGTAAGACTTTTCCCAGCTTCTCTGTAACAGCATCGTCAATGCTCCTGCGACTACCACAAGGATTCCGGCACCTGCCGCCATCTTGTCCACCGACAGATCCATAAACCAGTTATTAAACAGATGCTGCAGCAGGTAAATATTCTCCTGTGGATAATTTCCCGCCACCAGATACGCCTCCCGGAACACCTTAAAGGAGTTTAGAAAGGACAGAATGACAATCGTAAATATCACAGGGCGTATCATAGGTAATGTGATCCGAAACAGTATTGTCCGTTCTCCTGCTCCATCAATCTGTGCCGCCTCATAAATCCCCTGGGGAATCGTCATCAGTCCCGCCATCCACAACACAATACTGTAGCCAAGGTTTTTCCATACATAGCTAAACACCAATACCCAGAATGCATACCCCGTATTCATCCAATCCACACCGGACAGATCAAACAGATGCAGGACACCATTAAAAAATCCTTTTCCGGCAAAAACCATTTCCCATAGCGCAACAATGCTTGCCGCCGGAATCGCATAGGGAACCAGATAAATCCCTTTCCATATCCCCATCCAATCTGCCACCCGCTCCTCATCCCCTGCAAGCCACCGGCTTTTCCGGAGATGACGCCACATTCCCGTCAATATCACGGCAAAAACAAAAGATATTACCAGTAACAGCGGCAGGCAGACTGCCACAAACCGGATCGTATTGCGGGCTGCCAGCCGGAATGCCTGATTGTTAAGAACTGCTCTGTAATTATCCAGACCACAGAAGCGGTTTCCGGACATTTGAAAAAAGGAACGACGCATCACATCTAGAAAGGGAATGAGGTAAAAAAGCATCACTCCCAAAAAGCCCGGCAGTACAAAAAGAATTCCCTTCCACTGTCTTCTGCGGATATGCGCCGGCTTACTCCGAAACATACAGCTCCACCTTCCTTGTGATCTCATCTACCGCATCCTCCAGAGTAGTTTTTTCCCTCAGATACTTTTTCCCCTGTTCCATCACAAGCTCCCGAATCACCCGGTCAGTGATCGTTGGTGTCGTTAAACCTTCTAACATTTGTGTAAGTTGTTTTTGCTGGGAAGAAGATAATTTTGCTGCATGATAACTGATCTCGGAACCATCCTCCCCTGTCATTCCCATATAATAGGACTCCAGTCCCTTGATCTTTTTTTCATATGCCTTTTTATTCACCGGAAATGCCGCATTCATCGCCTCCTGCGCCTGTGCGGTATATGCCGTGCGGATAAATTCTTTTGCATTGTCATTCTCCTTCCCCTTCGTCATCAGACCAAGTCCAACATATGGGACAAAGGATGGATGATCACTGCCTAACAATCCATAGCTTCCTCCTGCCTTTTTCTCAATCCCGTATATATTCTGTACTTCCTGCAGAGATACCAGTGTCTGAATACTGCAGAGATTTTCTCCGGAAATCCTCCCGACATTTTCGTTTTCTCCTGTACTGTAAAGTTCTCCGTCTGATTTTACCGAATCCAGAGTCTCCTCCAGCCGGGCGCGGTATTTCTGATTTTCTTTTCTGTCATTATCCATATCATAGAGCTTTTTGGCGGTCTCCAAATATTTTTTCACTCCCGCATTTATTTCCTCCGCCGAGGTTCCCCAGGTACTGCTGTCGGCATCAAACAGGGTTTCTAACAGATTAGAGGATGCCAGAACCGGCCATACCGTTGTTTTTTTCTCTTTTTTTAGTTTATCCGCAGCCTCCGCCATGTTCTGAATGTTTCCCACAGCCTTTACAAAATCCTTCGGCCCCTCTGCCACTGCACAGTAAAACTGCAGCGGAAGCTGATATACCTTGCCATCCTTTTGATATGCCTGCAGGATATTCTCAAACATCTCTCCCTGCGTCCCGGAAATCTCCGCACTCATATCCGTAAGGATTCCCTTCTCAATATAACGCTCCACCGGAAGCCCATCGGTCACCAGTACATCCGGACCTTTCCCGGCCATGATGTCCGTGTTCAGTGCCTTAATGGCATCATCGGCTGTCACACTGTTATTGCCGGACAGACCAATGAGTTTTTTTACATAAACATCCGGATTTTTTTTCTGAAAATAAGAAATCGTCTGCTGTAGTACATGACTGTCCTCTAAAGCGTACACTGTAATCTGCTTTGTCGGTACTGTGGAAGCGTTCTTATCATAATGATAATACAGGCATTTATCATTCCCCAGGGAATCCACGGCAAAGACCATATAATTTCTGGCATCAAGCTGGATGACAGACTTAAAATACATACTTCCATCACTGAGGCTTACTATATCGCCATTCAGAATCTGCTCCACGGCACCGCCTGTCGTTTTGACAAAAAAGATTCCCTTGTGACAGACGATCACAGTCTCATTCTTCTCATTGGCAGAAAAGTTTACCGGAAACGAATTGTCCTGATTTCCTCCATCCAGATTTTCAAAAATCCTCTGCAGCTTTTTATTTTCCTCCCGTATGGTGCCGGTTTTCGAATCGGCAAATACAACAGTGGAATCGGTTCTCACGATCGCCACATCCTGTCCTGCCGCAAAAACTCCTCTGACATTTCCATCCTCATCACTGCAAAAGCTTTTCAGCTTTCCGTTGCGGGGATCCAGCTCAAAAATTTTATTATTCATTTCCACAAGATAAATTTTATCTCCTACAAATGCAATATTATTGGTAAAATTTTCTTCCTTCCTCCACTTTGGCAGATTCAGTGGCACTTCTTTGATCCGGCCGGTCTTCGAGATCAAACGTAGTCCAACCTTGTTGCTGTCAGCCCGAAACATCCCTGCCACAGCGATCGTGCCGTCCTTTGCAATGGTCACGCCATCATAACTGTATGCCAGAAAACTTTTTATCTTCCGGGCTTTCCATTTTTTCCCTGCGTTTTTTGTGGTCAGAATATATTGTTCTCCCGTCTCATCGCTATAGCCAAACGCTTCCACAACGCCATCGGTGCGCTCCACGGCCGACAATAAGGTAGTCACCTCTTTTGGCAGTTTTCGTTCCTGTTCCAGAAAACGCCCCTTCGCCTGAGTTTCTGATTTTTTGTCCGTGGTATGACCGCCGGAATTCTTTTTGTCACCACAGCCTCCCATGGCCAGACAAAGAGTAAATACCAGTACCACTGCCAGCACTCTCGACATTATCCCGTTTCTTTGACTCATATAAGCAAACCCGCCTTTCCCTGTGTCCGCAGGATCAATCAATCCCCTGGACACATATTTATTTTTCATTTGTTTTTCTTATCATACCAAAGGAACTTTTAAATTTTCTTGAAAAACATCTGGAAATAAAAAATTTTTTTAAAGATTTCTTAAAGACTTTTTTGATATACTGAATACATATCTTAATTTTATATTTGCGCCTGCAGTCCGGATCTTGACGGACTGTACCAGAAAGGATTGTACCATTATTATGAGAATATTACTGATTGAAGATGATAAAAATCTCTGTGAACTTCTGCGATTCCAGCTGGAAAAGGAGCATCATGAGGTGGAAGTATGCCATGACGGGCTGGACGGACTTGACCTGTTTCTACAAAACGCCCACGATCTGGTGCTTTTAGACCGGATGCTTCCCACCATGAACGGTCTTCTTGTCCTGCAAAAAGCAAGACAAAAGGGCATTGATACCCCTGTGATCCTGATCACCGCTTTGGGAGAGTTATATGACCGTGTCGAGGGGCTGGATTGTGGTGCCGATGATTATCTGGTAAAGCCCTTCGCCTTTGAAGAGCTGTCTGCCCGGATCCGTTCCATCGGCCGCCGGAATAAAACATATGACGATGCCCACCGCTTATCCTATGGAGATATCACATATGATACACAGCTCCGGGAGCTGAATGGTCCCACCGGCAGTCTGCAGCTTTCCGGCCGGGAAGGACGTCTTCTGGAGGTATTGCTGCAAAGTCCGGATACCGTGATCCACCGTCCCATTCTTTTTTCTAAAGTCTGGGGAACCGATGCTCCGGTGGAAGAAAGCAATCTGGATACCTATGTTCATTTTGTCCGGAAACGACTGAAACAGACCGGAAGTGCACTCTCCCTGCTGACGATCCGTGGAAGCGGATACAAGCTATCCCAATAATCGGACAGTAGCTGCACAGCACTTTTTATTTTTTAGGAAAGGTTATTTTTATGTTTGATAAACTTCATCGCCAGCTCACCATATTCTGTACTGCCACGATCGGTACGATCCTTGTGGTCCTGAGTCTTCTGTGTCTTTTTTATGCCAGACAATCCATAATCCAGACGGACCGCAGCTCCTTTCAAAAACAGTTAAATACTATCCTGACCAGCCTGCAGAGTCAGGAGTACATTTCCCACCAATGGTTAAACCAGATGCAGAATGAATACCGTTTTTCCATTTATCTGTACGATAACGGAGAACCCCTTTACTATGAGCAGTTACATGAAGATGCCTCCAATAAACGTCAGGCCTCCCTGCGGGAAAAAGCAATCCGCAAATCCCAGGTCGATATTTTCTATGATAATTCCGGCGAGAGTGCTTATCATGAAGAATTTTCCCTGCGGGAAAGCAGCCACAGCTATTATGCTTCCGTGGGATATCTGACCCAGAATACGGACAGATTAAGCTTTGTTATTTTTTATGATCTGTCACATCTGCAGCATAACCTGTACTCCCTCTATGTACTGATCCTTGCTGCGGACGTGATCACCCTGATCATTCTCTCTGTATTTTCGTGGCATTTTACCAGACGGGTTCTGCTTCCCGTGGAAACCAGCCGTCAAAAACAGCAGGAATTTATCGCTGCCGCTTCCCATGAACTGCGTTCTCCTCTTACCGTAATATTATCCGGTATGGAAACCCTGGATAAAACACAGTCACCGGAGCAGCGCCACCACTTCTGCTGCCTGATGCAGGAGGAGGGCAGGCGTATGCAGCACCTGATTTCCGATATGCTGCTCCTTGCCAATGCCGATGCCCATGGAATGAAGCTTCATTTGCAGGAAACATCACTGGACGAGCTGCTTTTGGATAGCTTCGAGAAATATGAATCCATTGCTCTTTCCCGGAAGCTGTCCCTCCGTATTTCCCTGCCGGAGGAAGATATCCCGTTCTGCCGTACAGACCCGGAACGTATCCATCAGTTACTGTCCATTTTATTGGACAATGCAGTTTCTTATACTCCGGAAAACGGTACGATTCTCCTTTTTCTGATGCCAGCCCGCTCTCACCGGATCACCTTTGGCGTTGCCAATACAGGTCCTTCCATTCCCGACGGGGAAAAGGAGCGTATTTTTGACCGGTTTTACCGCGCAGAAAAGTCCCACACCGATCATGAACATTTCGGTCTGGGACTTTGTATGGCAAAAGAAATTATTTGCGCCCACCACGGCAGCATCCGGGTTACAGAACCGGAGGTGCTGGCTTCGGACGTTGCAGAGCTGCAAAAATTTTCTGTGGATACCGGCACCGTATTTCTTATGGAGCTTCCATTATAGACCTTTATTACCGCTCTCCGTGAAGGCCTGCAGACTACAAGTGTCATCAGAATCAGCAGTGCCGTTACCGACAGACTGACCGGATATGCCGTTAAAATCGCCCGAAATGTTCGATGGTTCGAAAATACCGCTATGATCCGGAAAATCCTGACGCCACATAATCCCAGCACCGTCAAAACCGCTGGGATTATAGAAATTCCGAAGCACCTGTGGCAACCGCATCCTCCAAATTACAAATGTCTGCAGCTTTTTCACAACATATCTTCTCTATATTGATACCTCTTCAGTTTCCTTCCCATAATAATACAGATCAGGCTTCCACTTACACCAAGAATAAACATCATAAGTGCCGCCCCGGAACCCTTACCAAAACCAAAAAGCATATTTAAATATGACAAATGACCATATCGGACCATAAACGGTTCGCAAACATTGTCGACCATAAAACCGCCAAAAAACATACCGATCGGAATCGTGAAAAACTGCAGTATATTTCGACACGCATAAACACGTCCCTGTAATTCCACCGGAATAGAGCTTCTGAGGATCACCTCCTCATTGGTACTCATCACAGGTACCAAAAGCCATCCGATCACCTGACCTGCGCAACATAATAGCGGCTCTCTGGCATAAGCCATAATAAAATTTTCTGTTCCCAGTGAAAACAGCATCGTCCGGTATACAACCCTTACCCTGTCTTTCGGTTTCGGTAACGCTGATGCAATCAGGCTTCCGGCAATCATCGCCACACCGGAACAGGAAGTAACAATTCCAAGGACAGCCTGACTCCCTTTGGGATTGGGAAGCACATATCCCGGCAGTACTGCATCAAAGGCAGAAGCAACCAGATTAACCCCCGCCATAAACAATAACAGTGTCATAATCATTGGATGATCCTTTAGAAATACAAGTCCTTCTTTCGCCAAAAGCAGGACTCTTTCTTTCCGTTCACCCCCGCAAAAGCATACAATGCTGTGGCTATCAACGGATTTAGTATAGAGATCAGTGACCTTGACAGAGAACGAAGCCCACTTGTCTGTTGATAATATTCTTCCGGAATAATCAGCGTCATAGCAACCTCTGATGCCGGCTGCTGTACTGTATTCATTAATCCTGAAATTGCATTTAATGCGTACAAATGCCATACTCTTAAACGATTCGTATGATATAATCCAAATACTGCTATGGTACAAAGCACCGCAAATACATCGCAAACAAGCATGGTCTTCTTTTATTAAATCGGTCTGTCAACGCTCCGGCAAAGATACTCATCAATACATATGGTGCATACGAACATATGGTAAGTGATGCCGTACTTAAAGAAGAACCTGTCTTTTCATATAACCATAGGGGCAGTGCAAATGCCGTGATACTACTGCCAAGCTGTGACACACTCTGGGTACTCCAAAGTATCAGAAAATCTTTCAATGGATATAGTCTTTTCTTAATATAATTCATTTCTTTGCTCCTTTTCTGATTTATATCCAAAACAGAAGCAAAGCCTGAGGATATCAGCACAATGCTGTTCCTCCATGCAGTCTCCTCAGACTCTGCATGGAGCTGTTACAATACAAAGTTTCATTTTTCTTTCCCACTATTATTTAGATATCCCATAAACTTTGATACACTACACTCATCTTAGGCGGTATTGCCACACTTAAGTGTACATGATCTATGCAAACCGCTCCTGCCACTATTTCTACATTCCCATATTTTTACGAATTAACAAGAATCATTATGCGATTATGTGATTTCATTTTTATTATACAGGAAGCTCCTTCCATTAATAACTCAATATCTTTACCATTCTAATTGTCGCTAGCTGTTAAATTATACCAAATCCCCATGATGACTAAACCCACGGCATTTTTAAAAACTCATTCTTTCTCTTTTACCCTAATCCAAATGGAACTGTGCCACGAACTCCTTAATAACATCCACAGACCGGTTGCACTCCTGCAGCTTTTCATACCCGTTCTCAACAAGATTCTGGGTACTTCCGGATTTTTCTGCGATGCCGCTGATCCCATCGGAAGACTGTTCTACCATGGTATTGATATCTGCTACGGTACTGCCGATCTGACCGATATGTTTTTCCAGCTCTTCCACGGCATTTTTGGTTTCCTGCATAATATCCCGGAAAGTGTCCGCATCCATGTGATACTGCTGCCCCATTTTGGCAAAGTTCTCATAATCCCCAAGAACGGTCTGCTCCAAATCATCATACATAGAAAAGTCTGTCGGTGTCAGACACTCCAGATTCTGATCCAGAGACGGGCGCTGTGCAAAAACTCCGGATGTGGGATTGGAATACTTCGGATTATATCGAAGATACGCCGTAACTGCTCCATTGGTGTGATTTACAAAGTCTAACACCGACTTCTGCACACTCTTGGTATATGTATCCGCATACGCCTTATCCTTCACAAAAGCATCGTAGTCAAAGCTGCTCATGGCAACCTCACTCAGCGTATCCACGGACTGCTGGATCTTCTGAATGACGGAATTAATTTCCTGTGCCTTTTTTTGCTCCGTCAACTACAGTTTTGTAACAGCGTCCTTTCCTGCTTCAGAAACCCTTTCAGATCATTAACACATCCCTCAATTCCTATGGATCGAAATGAAATACTTTTTCTAATCATTTTCCAAGACATAGTCTTCAAAAAGAGGCAGGGTAAAATACACATATCCTCTCATTTCTCCTGAAAGAATTCCTTTTTTGATCAATCGCTTCCGATATGGATTGAACTGATTCGTTTCCATCCCCAGATGCTCCCGGATATCTTTTATTTTTCCGCTGTCTGTTTCGGCAATACCCCTGGCAACAACACGGTCCTTCCGGGAAAGCTCTGACCATATTTTGTCATACACAAACTCACTTAAATACTGCTCATACTCCTCCAGCACCTCCCGGTAATTGCCACGATTATTCCATGTCAGATAACCAAGCACCTGAAATGCAAAGGGATACCCTTTTGTCAGCTCTGCCATCTGAGCTGCCTGTTCCCGTTCTATCTGAAATATATTCATATATTTTTTAATGATTGCCTGCTGATTTAACGGCTTCATCTGGATCTTTGGGGCACGATACAAAAAGGTCAGATTTTTTTCATTCTGCAGCTCATCAATATTTTCATATAGGCCCGTTGCCAATAAAAATATCGGAAGATCCTGCCTTACGAAAATCTGAAAGGAACCGGCAAAAACATGCATAAATTCGTTATTGGTCACTTCATCAATGGTTACCAGCAATTTCTTTCCGTTCTTTTTCATCTTCTCTAAAATGGCAATGATCGCCGTCTCCGCATCTGTAATGGGGGCTGCACCTTCTATGGAAACACCAAATCCCCAAAAGGAAAGATCAATTTTTGCGGATTTAATAATCCATGCACAGACCGGATTGCTGTTTAACTTTGACAACATTCCCTGCAGCAGATCAACCGATGGATTCAGTTCAATTACGACCCATTCATCTCTGGTCCGCAGCTTCCGGGATATTTCTGTCATCATTACTGTCTTGCCGGAGCCACGTACACCCGTTATTAAAAACATCTGCTGATTTACCGGTTCTGCCGTAAATGTATCAATAATTTCATTGGTCTGTACCGGACGTTCCACCAGCTCCAATGGACTTTTTCCAAATGTCAGAGTAAATGGATTCTGCATATCGTTCGCCGTTCCTTTCCTTCTGTTTTACTGTCGTTTACTGTTTAGAATTCTTTTTACTGTTCTTTACTCTCTTTTACTGTTTTTGTTTTATTTTACTGTTCTTTACTGTTTTTGTCAATAAAGTAAGTCCAAATTTAAGAATACTGAGAATCCCCGATAATGCCCTTTCTCCCATTTGACATCCCCTGACCGCCGTGTTATGCTTGCAACAAAAGCCAAATACTTCACTCCGGAGGGCGGTTCCACTTCGCCCCTTTGTGATAAACGATCAGAAATGGAGATCTCTATGGAAAATGAAAATAAACAGCGGACACCACATAAACGCCGTGTCCGCTATAAAGGAAAATATCCAAAACGCTTTGAAGAGAAATATAAAGAATTAAATCCGGAAAAATATCAGGATACCATCGAGCATGTGATCCGTAAGGGAAATACACCTGCGGGAATGCACATTTCTATTATGGTGCCTGAAATCCTTGATTTTCTGCAGATACAGCCTGGTCAGACCGGCTTTGATGCGACACTGGGATATGGCGGCCATACCAGAGCCATGCTTACAAAACTCAATGGCCATGGACATATATATGCAACAGACGTGGACCCGGAAGAGTCTGCCAAAACCAGAAAGCGGCTGGCCGATTTGGGCTTTGGCGATGACATCCTGACCATCAGGCTGCAAAACTTCTGCACCATTGATGAGATTGCCCGTGAAGCCGGAGGCTTTGATTTCCTGCTGGCAGATCTCGGAGTATCCTCCATGCAGATCGACAATCCAAAGCGCGGCTTTTCTTTCAAGATTGATGGACCGTTAGATCTGAGACTAAATCAGGAAAAGGGGATCAGCGCGGCACAGAGACTGGAAACTATCAGCCGGGATGAACTGGCAGGCATGTTTTATGAAAACTCCGATGAGCCATACAGCGATGAAATTGCCAGGGCAATTACAGACTATATCCGCCGTGGCAACCATGTGGACACCACCACGAAGCTTCGCCAGATCATCGAAGATACCTTATCCTTCCTTCCCGAAAAGGACCGAAAGGATACCGTCAAAAAGACCTGCCAGCGTGTTTTTCAGGCACTCCGGATCGATGTCAACAATGAATTCGAGGTGCTCTATGAATTTATGGAAAAGCTGCCGGACGCCTTAAAGCCCGGCGGCAGAGCTGCCATCCTGACCTTCCACTCCGGAGAGGACAAACTGGTAAAAAAGGCGCTCAAGACCGGTTATAAGGCAGGTATCTACAGTGAATACTCCAAGGATGTGGTACGCCCTTCTGCACAGGAATGTGCACAGAACCCACGGGCACGCTCCACCAAAATGCGCTGGGCAGTTAAGGCCTAGCTGCTCACCGTTCTTTTAAAAATATTGATCTCTGGAAACAGAGAAATGTCACCGCAAAATAAACCAAATAGATTCCCATAAACAGCATGGTTCCCTCTACAAAATAGGTAGACACACAGCTTGACACGCCTGTCCCACGGACAAAATTTCCACTGATACACAAAACCATTTTTCCACTGATCACCAATGCCAGTAGTGCCGGGCACAAATAGTAACCTGCCATCTGCCGCAGCAGGAGTGATCTGACCTGTTTTTTGGACAGACCGATTTTTTCCAACACATCATACCGGAATTTATATTTCGACGAATCGCTAAGCTGCTGCACGGACAATACCGTTAATGCCACACAGACAAAGACAAGACCCATATAAAACAACGGAACGATCATGGACGCAAGAAGCATCTTTAACTCCGGTATCAGATTATCCCGTACCAGATTGGTAGCAGTATAAACCAGTACCGTATCGGAACCGCTGCAGCTATTTCCGGATAAGGATGATACGGTATGTCCGGAAAAATCACGGTCATCGGGATCTGCCAGGGCATCCAGCTTCTGCTCCAGCCCTTGTGGCGTCTCTCCCTTCAGATCCACCGCAAGCTCAGAATAATACGGCTTCATTCTCTGAAGCACCTTATCTCCCACCACGACGATATAATCTCCTCCGTTATGACCATCCTGCGAGAAAGGCTCTGCCTGAACTCCCGCAAAGGTCAGCTCTGTTTTTTCATCTGCCGCTGTTAAATGAAGATCTTTTCCAATAGAAGCAACGTCCTTTTGTAAGCGTTTCTTGGTCTGTACGATATATTGGTCAGGTTCAAAATGTACCGGCTCATATCCCAGCATTTTCCTTAGACGGTTATAATCAGTCTGCCCCATATAAGTATCATACCGGCAATAGGTTCCATCATTTTCTAACATTTTTGTGACCCGTTTCCGGTCAGGTTTCCCATTTTTATTCTGATACATTGTCCCATACTGCTCCAGATGGGTCAGCATCCAGGTATTTACCTGATCCTTCTTATCCGTATATATATGATACCGGATCATTTCTTTTACATCTGCTTCCTGCTGCAGCACTTCCTTTTCATCCTGAAAATCATCCCGGACCTGATCACTGTAGATCAACACATCAAAGGGAAACTTCGCTTTTAATGCCGTATTTTCATAATCACAGAACATAAATGCCACACTCGCCCCCAGAAGTGCCAGAGTAAATAACGAAGTCAGGGTTCCAAGGGTAAACTGCATGGTCCTGATCTTTGATGCAAGCTGGCGCAGCAAAAATAATCGCTGTCCCTGATAAATTCCCTTTCCCTTCCTTCTCACATAGCAGATGATCCAGGCGGACACTCCTGTATAAAACAGATAGATTGTCAGAACCAGACCGATCAGAAACAATATGATCTCCCCCGTCGAATTCAAATGAGTAAACATCCCCCAGAACAGGATCAGAAATATCACTGCCAGGGGAAGTAAGATCCGCTTCCATTCTTCATGCTTTTCCACGATCTCCTCATTTTTCCGGTCCTGTTTCATCAGCTCATTAATGTTCATTTTGCGGAAAGAAAAACCGCATCGGAAAAATGCCAGCAGATAACAGCCTGCATAACATCCAAAAGTCATAAGCCAGATACGATAGTCCCACGAAAGACGGAAGGAATAGGGAATCCGTACCATAGAATCAATCACAGAGCATAAGATCTGCTGAAAAAACACTCCCAGGACAGATCCCACAAAAAATGCGATACCTCCCAGCATCAGATTCTCCCGGATATAAACACGGGCAACCTGTCCTTTTTTCATTCCTAACAGCAGATAAATTCCAAATTCCCTGCTGCGTCTTTCCATCATAAAATGAATAATATAGTAAATCAACCACGCCGTAATGATCACAACAAAGCCTGTAGCAAGCCCCACCATAATCATCATCATCTGATTCATCTGGTCAAACCTTCCCAGCTCCTTATCCCAGAATAAGCTGTCAAATGCATACAGAAGCGCTGCCACAACCGCCAGCGTGATCATATAGATCTGATAATCCCCGGCAAAACGCTTCATATTACGATAAGCCAGTCTTCGTATCATGAGACGATTCACCTCCCATCAACGACAATACATCCAGAATCTCCTGAAGAAATGCTCTGCGGTTCCTTTCTCCGCGGATCAGTTCATGAAAAATCTTCCCATCCCGCAAGAAAAGTATCCTGCTGCAATAGCTTGCAGAAAATGCATCGTGAGTTACCATCAGGATCGTTGCCTTCTGCATTTCATTTAAACGGCAAAAGGTCTCTAAAAGTACCTGGGAAGCATGGGAATCCAACGCTCCGGTAGGCTCATCGGCAAGAAGAAGAGAGGGGTCATTTGCCATAGCTCTGGCACAGGCACATCTTTGCTTCTGACCGCCGGATACCTCATACGGAAATTGATCCTTTACATCCTCAATCTCCAGAAGTTCCATCATATCCTGACAGATTTTTTGAATCTCTTTTCTCCTTTTTCCCTGTACCGTCAAAGCAAGGATAATATTTTCCTCCAATGTCAGTGTATCCAATAAATTGTACTCCTGAAAAACAAAGCCGAGGTTTTCCTTGCGAAATTCTGACAACTGATCTGAAGACATTTCTGTAATGTCCAGATCATCATAATAAATATGCCCCGATGTCACATGATCGATCGCTGCCATCATATTTAATAAGGTGGTCTTTCCGGAACCGGACGCTCCCATAATGCCCACAAATTCTCCCTTTTCCACCTGAAAACTTACCCTGTCCACGGCCTTTGTAATATTCTGTCCATTACCGTAATATTTTTCCACATCACATACTCTGATACAATCCTTCAAATGTCTCACCATCCTTTTCCTGTTGATTTTTTATATAACGATAAACAAAATACATTCCCGTAAGGAAATATCCTCCGGCTAATATCCATTGTAATATATCATCATATTTCCAGACAGAGTAGTCCCACCCAAGGATTTCATTCATTAGGAAGTTGGAAAAATCACATAATCCGTGTACCAGAACCGGAAATACCAAGTGGTTTGTCTGCAAATAAAGCGCTGATAAAAACACGCCCATACACACTGCGGAAATCACCTGTTTTGTGGTACTCAAAAAATCCTGTCCTGCCAGCAGATTCATATAATGACAAAGGCCAAAGCAAAGGGAAGATATCAATACCGCAAAATAAATTCCTTTTCTCTTGTCTTTCCAGGCCGATAAAAATCCATTTAAGATGATTCCCCTCCAAACAAATTCCTCCAGCAGTCCAATGCTTAAACATGCGATACAGCAGATCACAAAAAATTGGATTCCTTTCCCGGAGAATAGAGAAAATACTCTTTTTCCATAAAAAATTGCCATCAGATCATCGCCGATCTGAATCAGGGGGAAAATAAGTATTGCAAATGCTGACAGCAAAGAAACACTACTTTTTTCGTCCCTCACAAAATCCACTTTTTTGTGAAATAATACATACATTATAAGAAATACCGAAATTTCCTGTAACAGCATAACAACGTATGTATTATTTAAAGATTCCGTCCAATTTCCTGTCATTTTTCCAACAACAAAAGATACAAAAAATCCAATTCCTTCCCATATTGCATAAACCAGAACAGTATACCCTACAGGAATAAGAATATCACTGATCCAACTATTTTTTCTTTCCATGTTTTATCAACCTGCCTTTCAAATTGTATCTCTTTTTTTTTCAGAAGTATACTTCATCCCCGCAGGTGTTCATATAAAAAAAGCTTAAAGAAATCTTACGATTTCGAAAGATTTCTCTAAGACCTTAACGTACCTCTGAAATATAATTATTTTGTGGAAATTGTAAAATGATTTTGGTATAGCTGCCCGCTTTTGACTGTGCATATATTTCCAGCCCAAGCTGGTCACAAAGCTTTTTACACAGATACAGACCAATGCCCGTAGATTTCTTTTGGTTTCTCCCATTTTCTCCGGTAAATCCCTTTTCAAAAATGCGGGGAAGATCCTTTTCCTGTATTCCCATCCCATTATCCTCAATAATCAGGCAGGTATGATCTGTTGTCTTTTGCACCAAAAAGGAAATGCAGGGTGAGCTGTCTCTTTTATATTTGACACTATTTAATACGATCTGATTGACAATAAAACCCAGCCATTTCTTATCGGTAAAAACATCCTCATCACAATTCACTTCTGCCCGGATTCCATTGCGGATCAGCAGAAAGCGGTCCCGCTCTAAAACGTCGTACACCATCTCCTGCAAATGGCAGCTTTGAATCAGATAATCCTTATAGACCTGCTCCGACCTCGCATAATAAAGCACCATATCCACATAATTTTCAAGCTTTGCATTCTCCATGCTGATCTGCCGGAATCTCTCCGGGGCACCGGTCTCCTCTTTCCTTCCATTTTCACATAGCAGACTGATCCCTGTAATTGGTGTTTTGATCTCATGTACCCAGCTTTCTATATACTCTTTATATTCCTGTTGTTCCGCCTCCAGCTTTCTTATTTTCTCAATGACGGATTTGTTGGATCTGCGGATCATATCCTGATAGATTCTGTCCTCCAGACGCCATGACGGCGGCATCAGTTCTCCCAGCAGATACCTCTGATCCATTTTATCCAAAATTTCTGCTGTCTTTTTGAAATATTTCCTGCGTTCCATATATTCCCGGCACATCCAAAACAGCAAAAGTAATGTCCAAAACAACAGTAATAGGATAACATTGCCCTTTTCATAACCGGTAAGCCTCAGAAAAATGCAGGTAACCGCCATACAACAGCCTACAAAGATCAGAAAAAGCGCCTTATCCTTCCAATAATCTCTCCATCTCATATGCGATACCCCATCCCTCGTTTCGTCTGTATAAAATTATCACGATCAAGCTCCCGAAGCTTTTCCCGTATCCGGGTCACATGAACACTGAGGGTATTATCATCAATAAAAATCTGATTTTCCCATAAATATTCGATCAGATCCTGTCTTGCCACATAGTTTCCGGCATGCATAAAAAGAAGGTGTAATATCTTCATTTCATTTTTTGTAAGCTCCATCTCCCTTCCTCCGCAGGAAATGGAACATTTTGAAATGTCAAGCTGCACATCCTTATAAATAAAGCTTATCTTTTCTGTATTTCTATGGGTTCTCTTTAATACTGCTGCAATCCTTGCCAGAAGGATCGGTGCCTGATACGGCTTGGTAATATAATCGTCACCCCCCCGAAGCATTCCGGTTAATTCGTCCATGGAATCCGTCCGGCTTGTCAAAAAGATTACCGGACAAGAGTTTTCCCTCTGCCTCAGCATGCTGCAGATATCAAACCCGGACATTCCCGGAAGGTTCACATCCAGCAGGATCAGATCAGGTGACGCCTCTATAATCTGATCCGGTATATTTTCAAAATTCTCCGGTGCCGTGACCTGATACATTGCATTTTCCAATAATATGGTCAATTCTCTGCGAATCGTTTTCTCATCCTCTGCCACAAAAATATGCATCCCGCAACCTCTTTTCTACTATTGTAGTGTTTTTACTCTTCCTTTTCCTGAAAATCATTGTGCTAAACCCCATTATATGATAAGATATCACCGAAATCCAGTATTTACTCAATAAAGGAGATTATTATGGCTGACTATGAACTGATCGCCCCATGTCATTTTGGAATGGAGGCGGTATTAAAACGCGAAATACAAAAACTTGGATACGATATTCTGAAAGTCGAGGACGGAAAGGTTACCTTTGCCGGAGACGAGGCTGCCATTGTCCGCGCCAATATTTTTCTGCGCACCACAGAACGTATCCTGATCAAGATCGGAAGCTTTAAGGCAACAACCTTTGACGAGCTTTTTGAAGGAACCAAAGCACTTCCCTGGGAGCAGTTTATTCCGGAAGATGGTAAATTCTGGGTAGCAAAGGCAACCTCTATCAAAAGTAAGCTTTTCAGCCCGTCAGATATCCAGTCTATTATGAAAAAGGCAATGGTAGACCGTCTGAAAAAGAAATATAACGTAAACTGGTTTCCAGAGGATGGTGCCAGCTTTCCTCTCCGGGTCACTATTATGAAGGATGTGGTGACGGTGGGATTGGACACCTCCGGAGACTCCCTGCACAAGCGGGGCTATCGTCAGGCCACAGTAAAAGCACCGATCACCGAAACCCTCGCTGCAGCCCTGATCATGCTGACTCCTTGGAAATGGGACCGTATTCTGGTAGATCCTTTCTGCGGAAGCGGTACTTTTCCGATCGAGGCTGCCATGATCGGAGCCAATATCGCTCCCGGTATGAATCGTTCCTTTTCTGCCGAGGACTGGATGCATCTGATTCCCAAAAAAGCATGGTATGACGCCGCAAACGAGGCAGAAGACCAGATCCGCCGGGACATTGAAATGGACATTCAGGGCTATGACATTGATCCCGGAGCCATTAAGGCTGCTATGGAAAATGCAAGACTCGCCGAGGTTGATCATCTGATCCATTTTCAGCAAAGACCGGTATCGCAGCTCAGCCATCGTAAAAAATATGGCTTTGTCATTACAAATCCTCCTTACGGTAAACGTCTTGAGGAGGAGGAAGATATGCCGGCACTTTACCGTGAGATTGGGGAAGCATTCTCTCATCTGGACAGCTGGTCCTTCTATCTGATCACGGCATTTGATCAGGCAGAGCGTTATCTGGGACGCAAGGCTGATAAAAACCGTAAAATCTATAACGGTATGATGAAAACATATTTTTATCAGTATATGGGACCAAAGCCACCCCGCAGAAACAAAAATGAACATTCTGACCAATAACCCGAAGTAAAAGAAAAATAAAACCATACGATCTAAATATAGAAAAATAAAAGCTGATCCGTTAACGGATCAGCTTTTATTATACATCTGCCATACTATATAAAAAATCAATGATCTGGCGTATATTGGCTGTGGTATCTCTCTGATAGATCACTTCCTGTTCCAGCTCATGGGAAACATTATTCACCTGAAAAGCCGTTTCCAATACCTTGTCCAGAATCTTTTCAATCTCCTCAAAAGAGTCCTCTCGCTCTCTTGCATCACCATTTTTCATCAGAGAGGCATATTCCTTTGCCTTACTGGTCAATGTCACCAGAGAGTCAGTAATATTAATTGCATCAAAGGACATCTGTTCCATGGAACACATTGATGTTTCCATGCGTTCCACCACACTCTGTGTCGCATTTTCTGTTTCTTTCCATTCCATATTTTCCATTCTTCTCCTTATTTCGCCGCCCTGCTGGGCAGCAACCGATATTTATATACAACCACGTTTGTCCGTGGTTACAAAATCTCCAACAGTTCATACACATTGGAAATTCCGATCAGCTTTAATCCTTTCAGATCCATCTGCTCCAGATCCAGTTGGCGTCTGTTCACCTCCGGCAGAATACATCTCTCAAAGCCCAGCTTTGCTGCCTCCTGCACTCTTGCCTCTGCCATGCTGACTGCACGGACTTCTCCTACCAGACCAATCTCACCAAAACAGATTGTTTTTCCGTCTATTACCTGATTGCGGTAGCTGGATAAAATAGCCAGCACGATTCCCATATCGACTGCCGGTTCATTGAGACGCATCCCACCCGCCACATTGATATAGGCATCCATATCATTCATCCGGACACCGAGACGCTTCTCCAACACAGCAAGCAACAGATTCACCCGGTTAAAATCAATCCCTGCCGCCGTCCTTTTGGGATAATTAAAATTCGTCTGGCATACCAGCCCCTGTACTTCTACAAGAATCGGTCTTGTTCCTTCCATTGAACAGGCGACGACAGATCCCGGTGCATCCTCCGGCTTGCCCTGCAGCATAAACTCTGACGGGTTGGATACCTCCACCAGACCGGAACCGCGCATCTCAAAAACACCCACCTCATTGGTGGAACCAAACCGGTTTTTCACACCGCGAAGAAAACGATAGGACGCCCCACCATCTCCTTCAAAGTAAAGAACCGTATCTACCATATGTTCCAGAACTCTCGGCCCCGCTACAACACCTTCCTTGGTGACATGGCCCACAATAAAAATAGAAACAGACATGCCCTTTGCAAGGCGCAGCAACGTACTTGTGGTCTCGCGAACCTGTCCCACGCTGCCGGGAGCAGAGCCAATCTCCTCCCGGTACATAGTCTGTATGGAGTCGATGATCACAACATCTGGTGCCGATCTGGTGATGGTTTCCGCAACAATATCCAGATCTGTCTCACTCATAACCAGCAGATCCGACTGAAATACTCCCAGACGTTCTGCTCTCATTTTAATCTGCTTCTCAGACTCTTCCCCGGATACATAGAGAACCTTGCGGCTCTGCTGCACCAGCTTCTGACACATCTGCAACAGCAGGGTGGATTTGCCGATACCGGGATCTCCTCCAACTAACACAAGAGAGCCTACAACAATACCGCCTCCCAGCACCCGGTCCAGCTCCTCAATCCCACTGATGATCCTCGTTTCCTCTGAAAACTGTACCTCTGATAATCTGGATGGTTCCCGGATCTCTTTTCGCGCCACAGCTTTTCCTGTGGAGGTGCGTACCACAGGCTCCTCCACAAAGCTGTCCCACGCTTTGCAGCCCGGACATTGTCCCTGCCATTTTGATGACTCATATCCACATTCCTTGCAAAAGAATGTAGTCTTACTTTTTGCCTTTGCCATAAATTATAACTTTTTCACCTTGATCTGTGATGTCTGTCCCGGATTCAGCTCTACGCTGACATTGAGCTTGCCACCCAGATTTGTTTTCATTCTGCCAACATCAATTCCATCTACAAATACCTTGTACTCTGTCTCCGGCTCCAGCTCCAGAGTAATGGAAGAATCCTCCCATCCTTCTACGTTGAACTCAATCTGATCCTCTGTACTCTTCATATTGGTTACCACAGTTCCTGGTACAGATTCGTAGACAAACATTCCGTTTCTCTCCAGCTTTGTAATCTCTTTAAAGGTCTTGATCTTGTACAGGTCTCCCTCGTACTCAAAATCTGACTTCTTCTGCTTGGTATCGAAATCAAAATTACCAAAGCTGAGTGTGCCGTCTGCCTCCTTGCGGATCAATTCTGTAATCACTGCCATTTCATTATCCTCCCGTATTTTTGTGGTTTTATCGTACGTTTAGCATACCATAAACCATTATTTTTTTCTACTGTTAAAGCTTTGAAAATGTGATCTTTTCCTCTTTACAATCTACCTTGATATGATCGCCTGCCGCAATGGTACCGTCTAACAGTTCATCCGCCAGCTTGTCCTCCAATTGTGTCTGGATCGCACGGCGTACCGGACGTGCTCCATAATTTTTGTCAAAGCCGCTTTTCGCCAGATGCGCTATGGCCTCCTCTGTCACTTCCAGAGAAAGATTCATCTGTGCCACCGTCCGCTTATTTAAGGTCTTCAGCATAATCTTCACGATCTGCCGGATATTTTCCTGTGTTAATGTATGGAATACCAGTATCTCATCAATACGATTGATAAACTCCGGCTTAAAGATCTTCTTGACCTCCTCCATCACACCGTCCTTCATCTTATGATAATCTTCCTCAGCGTTCTCCTGCATTCCAAAGCCCAGATGCTTTGGCTCAATGATCCTCTGTGCTCCCGCGTTGGATGTCATTATTATGATAGTATTTTTGAAGCTGACTTTACGCCCCTGTGCATCTGTAACGTGACCATCCTCCAGAATCTGCAGGAGAATATTAAATACATCTGTATGTGCTTTTTCAATCTCATCAAACAGGATCACAGAATACGGATGACGGCGTACCTTTTCGCTTAACTGTCCTCCGTCCTCGTATCCTACATATCCGGGCGGTGACCCGATCATTTTGGACACGCTGTGCTTCTCCATATATTCTGACATATCAACACGGATAATGTCATCCTCTTTGCCGAACACGGCTTCCGCCAGTGCCTTGGAAAGCTCTGTTTTTCCAACACCTGTCGGGCCAAGGAATAAAAAGGAACCGATTGGACGCTTGGGATCCTTCAGACCCACACGTCCTCTCCGGACTGCTTTGGAAACAGCCGTAACCGCTTCCTCCTGTCCCACAACTCTCTTATGAAGGATATCCTCCAGACTTCTCAGCCGTTCCATTTCCTCTTCCTGCAGCTTTTGTACCGGAATCTTTGTCCAATCTGCGATCACTGCCGCTATCTCATTTTCCGTTACACAAAGCTCACTTGCCTCCCGGTGCTTTTCCTGCGCACTCCGGATCTTGGCAATCTCTTTCTCTAATGCCTCCTGTTTTCTCTTAATCTCTCCGGCATGGGCGTAGTCTTTATCGCGGATTGCCTGCTCCTTATCTTTCTCAAGCTGCACCTGCTCCTCTTCCATGCCACGAAGCTCCGGTGAGATCACATATCTCTTAAGCCCCGCTCTGGCACAGGCCTCATCAATGGCATCAATCGCCTTATCCGGCAGAAAACGATCATTCACATATCTCGCTGCCAGTCTCACAGCTCCTGTAATGGCTCCTTCCGTCAGCTTCACATGATGATGTTCCTCGTATCTAGGCGCCAGTCCCCTCAGAATCTCTATGGACTCTTCCTCCGTAGGCTCTTCCACAACAACTGACTGAAAACGTCGTTCCAGAGCTGCATCCTTTTCAATATATTTGCGGTATTCTTCTCTGGTGGTGGCTCCGATCAGCTGTATCTCACCTCTCGCCAGAGCCGGCTTCAAAATATTGGCTGCGTCAATCGCCCCCTCTGCTCCACCTGCTCCAATGATCGTATGGATCTCGTCAATAAACAGAAGAATATTACCGCTCTGCATAACCTCTTTCAGAGATCTCTTGATACGTTCCTCAAACTCACCACGATACTTGGAACCGGCAACCATTCCCGACAGATCCAGCGTAAGCACCCGCTTTCCTGACAGAATCTCCGGAATATCCTCAGATATGATCTTCTGGGCAAGTCCCTCTACAACAGCAGTCTTACCCACACCAGGTTCGCCGATCAGACATGGATTATTTTTGGTACGGCGG